>Ga0123357_10001262_pt1 | contig 26629 bp, 24 predicted proteins | sample TergutEmb28metaG_FD_89873 | JGI IMG/M metagenome (GOLD analysis project Ga0123357, IMG submission 89873) | Embiratermes neotenicus P4 segment gut microbial communities from Petit-Saut dam, French Guiana - Emb289 P4 | ecosystem: Host-associated > Arthropoda: Insects > Digestive system > Gut ...
CCACCACCACCACCACCACCACCACTGCAGAAACAGCTAGATACAGTGCTCTCAAGTTTCCCAGGCAGTGTCCAAAAACCGGTCTCTTAATACACGTCAACGCCACACTAACAACTTTTACGCGTACCAAGTAGAGAACACCTAAGGACTGCTCAAACCTGCCGCCAGTCCCCACGCAACATGTCACTTACAGACGTTTAATTACGCACAAACCGCAAACCAATTCCTCTTCCAACTCAGAACAACGTAGAGAAGTCTCGGTAGCTTTGTCTATTTAACATCGAGGTTACAGCATTTCATAACGATATCAAAATTGAGCTATTTATTCTCCACAGGAGGGGCAACAGTGGCTAATGCCACACGCTGCACAACCGAGGAAACCAGGTTCGATTCCAGGCAGAAGCAAGAACTTTTCTCTTCTCCGAAACAGCCTGACCAGCTGTGGGACCCAAGCAATCTCCTGGGACTACTTTCCGTGGGTAAAGTGGCAGAGGCGTGAAACTGACCACTCACCTGCATCTAACGCCGAGGTTAAGAAGTTTCAATTTATCACGCCACTTCTCCTAGACGCCTTCACTATCGCAGAGCAAAACTGCAGGTAGTCGCACAGTGAGCAGCATTATGGCTTGCAGTGTTGCTACAGAAATGGTAAGGGAAGTATTAGGCATGTATGGCGGGATACAGGGTGACGGTGGGGGAACCTGAGGGAGGGATATCAGTTGGAACAGCAACACTGAGCGGGATCTTAACATACAGAATGGGGCTGGATTCATCTGGCTCAGGACTGGGACAAGCTGCAGGCTGTTGTTGGCACGGCAACGAACATTCGGTTACTACGAAATGTGGGGCATTTCTTGACTTGCTGAGAAACTATTGGTTTATTCACCAGGATTCTGCTCCATGCAGTTTGCCTGTTTGCTTCTTACCCGGTGAAATTTCTGACACATCTGCATCACTGTGCACAGCACATCTGAGCCCCCCCCCCAATGCCATCACAAAGTTCACACGGAAAATGATCTTTACTTCTGCAGTAGAGTAGGATCTCGTTTTAGGACGGGGTTATGTTCTCGAATGTTTGGTCGTAAATCGAATCGTGGTAAAAGGAGTACTATTTACATAGTTTAAATTGTGATAGGTTCATGGGCCAAACAAATTAGTCAAATAATTTTGTAACTTACAATATTTCTTTGCATTATGACTTACAATTTTAACTTAATGAAATAGGTACATAGAAAATTACACAGATAATTGAAAAATATCAATCAAATCACTTTTTTATTTTGACGAAGAAAGCCAAGGCCGTGGTTCAGAAGACATAAAGACAGAATGCAACGTCAAGTGTTTCGATTTTTTTCTTTTCTTGCAGAATTTCATAATAAGGAAGTAGCATGGCTCTTAAGCCCCTTTTTTTTTTACTGTAGAACTGCGTTCCCATTCAGGGTCGATATCACATAACAGCTGCCATATCTATAGCGAAAGAATATCAGCAAGTCATTCGTCTGTACTGCTTTGGTTCCACGATCCACCTCATCTTCATCTTCCTTCTGCTGTTCAGTCAATTTTTGGGCCAAGTCATGAAGTTCTGCATTGGGCAGTGGCTGGGAGTAATTTTCTAAAACTCCAGTGATGCCCACGGGATCAACATTGTCAACACCAACTTCTTCTGATATTTCGCTTATCTCTTTGATCAGCATATCCAGATTATCACAATTTGTACCATAATTCTCGTTGCTAGGCCAAATTAGCACGTTTCTCGCCTGCTTCCATTTTTCTGATCACTAACATTTTAGTTTGTAAAATTACAGTATTCCTTGCTCTTTTCACTCCTTTTTGCGAAAACAGAAAAATCTGTTTTTATGGACGTCATGGGCGGAAAAATCACAATCAACTTAATAAAACTCCACTAAAATAGGGAAAGAAGAAACACGTGCACACCAGAAAAGAGCTAGAAGCGCACTAAATAGAGAAAGGAAGCTTGATTTTCGACAGTGACGCACCACAAGTCGGGAGTGTTCGGTCCGACTCGACAAGGGTCGTAAAAGTGAATCGTCGTAAAACTAACCGTCGTAAAACGAGACCCTACTGTACTTCCGTACTGCATTTCTGATGACGTAAGCACTGCTCATTCTCCTACCCTCCCTATCCTCACTAAGCAATTTACCAACACTCTCAACCCAATATCGTTTCGAATATAATTTGCTTTTAGTTGGCCTATAATTAGACGAAGACGACATCAGAGCCTTCCGCATGGCCGGATATGCGAAGATCATCCTGGGAATCCATGAGCAATTTCCTGGTTGTAATTACATTGTAAACTCTGGCAGTGTTTGGCTTGCTTGTTCGTGGTGGGAATAAGGGACGAAGGTTATAACCCGGGGCTGACTAGACGGGCGAACCGCCCAAGTAGGATTTTCAGACTAGTACAATATGCACCAAAATACCGTGCGGTTAGAAACATACTGGCGCAGCGCAAGCAGTTTACCGGATCGCCGTCACGGACCGCACCGTATTTGCGCAACATTAAGATGCTTCAGTACAGTCGAGTCTCCCCTCGACCGCCGGACCTCTGGGCTAGAGAAATCCGTAACTGCCTGGTCATTCAGAGGCATTGTCCATTCTGGCGGCCGTCCCCGCAGATAACTGAGGGGTCCACAGAAGTTTCTTGAGGATGTGTGTGGTCTGGAACTTGATACCGTGGCCGTGGTTTCGTGTTTCCCGACGTATTGCAGTGAGGGCCTGCAATGGGCGTCGTGTAGTAGTGAGGGCCTGCAACAGGGCGTCGTGTTGTAGTGAGGGCATGCAATGGGGCGTCGTGTTGTAGTGAGGGCCTACAATGGGGCGTCGCGTTGTAGTGAGGGCCTGCAATGGGGTGTCATGTTGTAGTGAGGGCCTGCAATGGGGTGTCCTGTTGTAGTGAGGACTTGCAATGGGGCATCGTGTTGTAGTGAGGGCGTGCAATGGGGCTTTGTGTTGTAGCGAGGGCCGCAATGGGGCTTTGTGTTGTAGTGAAGGCCTGCAAAGGGGCGTCGTGTTATAGTGAGGACCTGCAAGGGAATGTCGTGTTATAGTGAGTGCCTGGAATGGGGCGTCGTGTTGTAGTGAGGGCCTGCAATGGGGCTTTGTGTTGCAGTGATGGCTTGCAATGGGGCCTCTTGTTTTAATGCTTTGTCCTGTGCTGTCAATATAGGCACATTGCATGCATAGAAGAGGCAAATATTTTTTGAAACATGGGTACTGACCAGGGAGGGAAAGGGGGAGGGGCTCCCTTCTGCCTTAAAACAACTTCCCAAATTCGATCAAAATTATTTGTGCAGATAATGTTTATTTCTGTTCCATATCTGTCGATTTTGTGTACGGTAAGCCTAACGTTTTGCCATTTCTTGCTGTAAATACGCCATGTCTCACATAACAAGAACTCCTGTATGGTACTGAACTGAGCCACAGCGATTTGCACTTGCCAGATAAATTTCTTATGAAGACTCGTTGCACTTCACGTTCACTGACGGCTCACAAGAAGCTGCTACCGCTGTCGATATGACGTCACATAGTGTCTGACCCCAGCGCACGACAGGCTGCACCAGACGAAATTTTGCGTGTTTAGGAACACAGCTTGACCGTCGCAATAAAACACAGTCATTACACAAGATACCATCGGGCATAACATTCCGCAATTCTACGTTGTGCCCACACTGTACTTGTATTTTGTGTGGATCTGAGAACAAACAGCGATTATTTCCCTATACAGCATTAACTGACTGGTTTTTATAACCGAGATATAGTGTTTACTGCGCGGTACGGGCTGGGTCTTTAAATATAGCTGACATTCAAGTAGGACCAACAACAGCACCAGTGCTGCTCTTACCCATGTGTCTAACCACGCTTCATACTTACGCTCGATATAACACTGTTTAAACTTCATCCTTAAATAGAAGTGTCGAACAAGTGAAAGAAAGAGTTAAGTTGTATGAAAGCACATATTTCATTCTCCACAAGCTTCCGTCATATCCGCTGTTTATCCATTTCAAGCAAGTGGTAAAAGCTGCATTATCATTCAACAAGACAGGAACAGTATGCATAACATGGCAGCGAGGCGCGTTCGCTAGCATCCTGAACCTTTTCAGACGGTCACACATTCTGTCGTTTACATTATAGAGTAAAAAAAAGGTAAATCAGTCCCATTGCAGGCCCAGAGGGTTCGAGGAAGTTAAGGTTCCAATATTTCGTGACAACGGCGCAGGATGGTGGTAAGGTTGTCAGCCTTATGCACGGGCCGCCTTTACCCCCAGGAAATACTCCTGGTACTCATTTCTGTTAGAGGCTGAGTTGACCCCAGGGCCATAGTGCTATCGGAAGGATTTTATGTCAATGAAAAATCCACTGACACCAGCTGGGATCGAACCAGCGACCTTCCGATCTGTAGCACAGCACCTTAACCACTGTGCTACCGCGGTCCCCCCATATGATACAGTGCTGTCACAATTTTGCGCCCTGTTGTTGTGTGTGTACAGAACTTACTGTGCATACCTGCACGCTGATTACGTCACACTTACCAGCCATAAGTAATCTCAAATTTTCACCACTCACTCCCCCAGCATCTTGTAAATGCTCACAGAAAGCTACATTTCGTACACGACTTGAAGGTATACTCAGAGGTAACCACACACCAAATTTTATATTCCTAGACAACCGTAATAATTCGATACTACATTTGTACATTCTTACTTCCCTTAATTATGCATCATGTAAATAGCATGCAGAAATAAGTTAGACTGGTGCCGATTATTATCGATTACTTTTATTGTTACCGATTATTATCAATGGTAATGAAAATAACGTTACTAGCCAAAGCCAGAGCAGTCACACATGTATGTACGTCTGCACGCAATGCTGCTTTTATTATTGTCCGATTTTGGCCGAATTTGAGTGCTTTCGCGGTACGCGTGTGAACGTGACGTCAGTTACGCCCGTGTGTGCAGGGCGGTATTTCCTGGTCAAACCGTCACGCAACTCGCAAATGTGGGGACCCGCCGTGCTGAATGACATCAACATACTGGGCACACAGCTCAGAACACTTCACTTAAGGGCGAACATGCGTAATATTCATACACAATATTCATCCTTGAGCGAAGCATAGCCTTCACTCGAAATATTTTCAGAAAAAATCCGACCAACAGTTTAGTCGAGATGCTGGTCCACAGACGGACATACGTGGTGTCTATATGAAGCTTTTTTTTTTTACTTCGTAAAATACGCATACCAATGAGTCACAAGTTAAGGATGGCTGCATGTATTTCAGTATATCTTGTTACAGAATGCTATTGTGCGACCAGTCCGTGTCCCTGATCCCTTAGACACAGCACATTTCAATGTGTCTTGTTACAGAATACTATTGTGTGACCAGTCCGTGTCCCTGGTCCCTTATACATAGCACGTTTCAGTATGGCATGTTACATGATGCTATTGTGTGACCAATCCATGTCCCTGATCCCTTGGACACAACACATTTCATTGTCGTGTTACAGAATGCTACGAGTGTGACCAGTACGTGTCCCTGATCCATTACACACGGCACATTCCCTTACCACATGTGAACACAGCGCCATAGCAGTCAGCGCCATCTTCATCACGGAACACACAGCATCACCAGGCACACAACACTTCGCGATCGATACGGCGCTACATTCCGTTGCTAGGCAACGCAGAGATGACTAGACATTTTCGCCTCCTTCGTGGATTTTAAAGCATTACCAGCATACTTTACAGTCAAGCACTCTCCTTCAGCGTCCGTCTAATCAGCGCCGGTCACTCATTTGCGTCGACAAGATAGCAGGTGGCCGCTGCAGGCTGCACAAAACACTTCCAAATTTCCGTCGCAGTTCCGACATAAGAAGCCCTTTGGCGTTAGAACGTTAAGCCTATCAAACAGACTGAAGTCCTTCTCGATAAGTTAACGGCGTCTCAGCTAGTCAGGAAATTCCCCACATGACGTCAAAAAAAATCCACTATTGTTACCACAACAGCCCAACATTTGACCCTCTCCTCAGCCACATTAATCAGTCCCCAAACTTCCCAATATATTTCAAGGTCCATTTTTAACGTTAATCTCTCATCTATGATTAAGTCTTCTAAGTGGGTCTTTCCTTCAAGTTTCCCCACCAAAACTCCGATGTACATCTCCCCTCCATCATGCGTGCTCATGTCCCGCCAATCTCATTTTCTGATCTGTTCACCCAAATAGTATTTTTAAAGCAGTGCAAACCAAGGTGGCCTTCAATATGCCATTCTATCCCGTTTTCTGTTATTCGACGCTCTTCAGCCCAAATATCCTCGTCAGATCCCCAATGTGTAAAATTCTCAGTAAATGCCCTCCCATTAATGTGAGAGACCAATTTCATACCCATACAACACAGCAGGCAAATATGTACGGAGGCCGGTCACAATGGAAAGGCTGTGTTCAGAATTAATAAGAACTACTACCCGTTCAATCAATGTTGGTTATGTTGAACAAATGCCAAAGTCTATTTTAACCCTTCAGGAATCAAGAAGGGTCGCTGCCAAGTGGTCACTATATATACCACCAGTTTTACATCCAACAGTTCTACGTTCTGCCCACACAGTGTATTTATGTGTTTTGTGTGGATCTGAGAACGGGGATTATTTCACTGTACAGCATTAACCGACCAGTTTTTATAACAGAGATAAAGTGTTTACCGCGCGGTACGGACTGAATTTACGTGTCATGTATATTAACCCTTCAACTCCAAAAATAAAGTGCATGCCTTCGTCTCCCCGTTGCGTAACTTCCAGTGATGAAAAGAGAAGTCAATATTGAATTTGAAAAGATGTCCAAATAAGCGACAGTCTCCCGGAACCTTCCTGGAGGGACCGACGAAAATTAGGGAAAACCATAATGAAGGGGCAGTGTGTCCCGTTTATGGTGTCATTGGTCACGGGATGTCTCGACGGATGCAGGCCTTGTGTTTGATACTCGGGAGACACAACAAACGAAGCACTCTGTGGGTTTGATGTGCACACCAACAGAGACAGTGACTGCACTCTGCCGTGCCGTTCCTATGCCCTCGCACGCTCAACGCACTTCCAAAGCAGTAATGACGTCAACACATCATCTGTCTGTGTCTCCACGGCTTAGACACGGCACGCTTTACTCATCACCAAATCTCACTATGGTCCAGATTAAAGCCGCGTTTCTGCAACTGCCGTATTTGACAAAAATCTGTCACTTGTGGGCACATGTCACGACGTGAGAACAATGCACTTGTAGAAACGCTGGCCACTTGTCTGTTTGACACTGACTGCCGGCAAATGTGACACAAGTCTGAGGAATCACAAACTTTTGCATCTGTCAAGTCGAACTTGCTGTTGCGTTCCCACGACTCCTTTATCCTTGACACGTGACATATGCGGACAGTCTGTATCATTCGGCATATCGTGGGAACGGAATCACAATGACCAGGTGAACATTTGGGAATCATACTCGAGCAGGCGTGTTTACCAAATAAATCGCTCGTGAGAACAGTACAGCAATTACTTGCACTGTCAAATGTATCAGTTGTGTGGTCACAACTTGCAGTGGTGCACTGCAGTTAAATAAGTACATGATCATATGTCTGTCCATCTACATAATTTGCACACGGAATAAGTTCGAAAGTTATATACTGCTAGCAGCCCGGGACTGGAGTAAATGCAATACGAAATTTTATTCATGTCCCTACGCTCACGTGAAATTTCATTAATTAACTAACTGCATGGTGCACGTTCTGTTTTTAAAGGTAATAGTTGCGGCGCAATTCTAGCAATTACTAACACATCACTGCTGCCACACATGCAGTGCAACTTCGCCAAATGCCATCAACGTTTCTTGCTAAGCCGCGCTAAGCAATCGGTGCTCGGCATAACGAGGACTTCTGCGACAGTGACCACAACCACAGTGTTCTGGAATATGACGGCGTGTAGTCCGCTGTTTCGGAGGCACCTGCTGGCTGCCTCCATCCATGAAGTGCGACAAGATTTGGAGCAGATCGCTCCTCCCAACCGTCAGTTACTATCTTCCACCCTACACGGCGTAACACCCAGTAACTCTGTGAACTTCACCGATGCAATCAGTAACAACCGAGATGGGACTGCGGTTGGACATTTCTTATTTTTCCAGTTTTATCAAACCACGTTCTGGAAGCAGATTCACTTCCCCTCTTATGGGACAGTCTTGCTTCTCTTGAGCTGATGAACAACTTGTCTCACCCTTCACTGCGGTCAACAGCGAACGTCCCAGTGCGGCTATTATTACTCTTTCACAGCGCAACAAATGTGAGCCCGCAGGCCAAAAATCATCCTGCATCGCCTAATGCAAGGCCGGAACAGCGTTGTCGGCAAAGACTAGGTTATGGGTCGGAAGACAGGGAGTTCGAACCCGGCTTGTGGCAAAGTATCCTCCTACTAAATATGAACCGGAGTTCTTGGCCTTAGGATAAAGCGACCATCTAGGTCCGAGGTTAAAAGTATGTGCAGCCATAACTCTATTCCTCCGTCGTAACATGCGTTGATAGGTTGGTCCTTTGGAAGATATTCAATGAGGAGGATGCCGTCTTGATCCCAAAAAAAAAAATCTAGGCGAGAACTTTTCCAGTGGATTTTTGCACTCGGGATTTTTTGGGGCGGGGTGAGCCGCTATGCCGCCATTCCATTGACTGTTGCTTTGTCTCCGGGTCATAGTGATATAACAAGGTTTCGTCCATGGTCACCAATCGCTACAGAAAATCATTTGTATCACGCCGAAAAAATTCCAAAATTTGCTCAGACGACTGGCACCGTTGATGTTTATGATCCGGGTTCAGGCATTTCGGGACCCACTTCGCGGAGAGCTTCCACATGTCCATATCTTCATGAATGATGGCCCAAACCCGCTCATGTGAGATGCCCAGTTGCTCAGCTATTGTTTTAGCCGAAATCCAGCGGTCTTCCAAGATTATCTCGTGAATTTGATCAATAATTTCCGGGGTGGTCACTGTTTTGGGTCGTCCAGGACGAGGCGCATTGCAGGTGGAAAATTCACCACGTTTAAACTAGGTCACCCAGCTTTTGACGGTGGCATACGATGGTACATGTTCCCCTAATATTTCTGTCAGAATGGCGAGAATTTCTTTCGGCGCCTTGCCTTGCAAAAAAAAAAAAAAAAACCTTGAAAACAGCTCGCGTCTCCATGTTGTTGAAATCGCGCGTCGCCTGACATGCTTCCTTTCAGCCTCCGTAACAAAAAATGTATTGCAATTCGGCACATGAACAGACCCCTCTTTCCAACGACACTGTCGATTCCGTCCTACGACATCGGGAAGTAGGTCGAGCTAAGGACTTATCAGCGCCCCTCGTATACACAGACACTTTTCATTATTTGACAAGTTATACTGCAATTAAAAATTAAAATAAAATATAGTACTTCTTTATTACTCATGTATTTTTTTTAATTTAACTCCTTCCCGTTAACATTGGTGGGGGGATCGGGCAATTTGGTTGTCATTTTCGGATTCAGCCATGTTACAACTACAAGAATCAGCCTGAATTTTAACAGGGAGCGGAAAAACGTTTTTGGCCCACCTATTTTATTTCCCTATACAGCATTCACTGACTGCTTTTTTAACCAAGATATAGAGTGTTTACTGCGAGGTACGAACTGGATTTACGTGTAATGTATATTCACCCTTCAAAGCCCAATCGTCACATGTACCGCCAGTTTAACATTCAACAATTCTACATTTTACCCACAAGTGTATTTATGTGTTATGTGTGGATCTCAGAACAAACAGCGATTATTTCCCTAAACAGCATTAACTAACTGGTTTTTATAACCGAGATATAAGGTATTTATTACGCGGTACGAGCTGTGTATATCAAGACAATCGTGCTCTTCACAGAATTACATGAATTTTCCCCTGGCATTTGCCCGTTACCCAATAACAGCTGAAAGCTCCCAGATCCGCCAGGATCACGTTCTGCAACCCAAATGTAATGTATTTTAAAGGATGCGCGCAGATGAATACTTCACACTCATTTTGGGAACAGGTCAACAACATTTCGAATCACTTGGAGCATAAAGAATAATGTGAACGTACTTTTCTATCCAGTGTGTCCCAACATGAAAAAACAGCTTGGTTTTACTTTTGTGTGCAACATTTCTCGCTCTAAGAAGAATTCAGCGAGATATCATAAATGTACGTAATATACCCGTTATTCTTGTCAGACTTCAATGAAACCCCAATTTCTCAATAGATTTAAAAATTCCTCAAATAGAAAATTTGATAGATATCCGTTCAGAGAGAGAGCCGAGATGTTGTATTAGGGCGGACGGACGGAGACAGACATGACGACGCTAACAGTCGTTTTTCGAAATTTTGCAAACGAGTCTAAACACTGAATCATACGGCAGTGCAGAAGTACACAAGCACATTCGACAACCACATTCCAAAACTATACAATATTCAGTCATGAACTTTTACGAAGAGTATAGAAACTCCAAATATTAAGGTTAGAACCCCACACAGGCTGCCCATGTTCAGCGCGAGGCCCAGCTGCAGCCCGCATGACAAATGCCTCACCATCACTTATTGATCCGCACTCTAATGTTAATTAAACGAGAGCCGCTAACGAGGGCACAGTGGTAGCAGTCTGGGGTCAGGCAAGTTCGCCGGTTTGTTTGGCACACGACGTCGCCTACATGCCGCATGCACCACAATCACAACAGTGCACAACCGACACTAACACGTTTTAAAACGAATTAAAGACACAAGTACAAAACTGCTCCTGTTTGCAGTGTGTTTTACCATTTCCCCGCGCACGGCAGCTTTATCGCACTAAAACTTTGCTGCTAGCTGCCCTGGCCGCTGACAGACACGAAATTCTACACCATCACCAATGTGGACGCAGTCTGGTGTTGCCTTACTCAGCCTTGGCAACAGATGGGATTCAGTGGGCAGTTGTGAAAACGACCGGAAATTGTGACACGTAACAGAACGCAGTTCATATTCACTGGACGCTGGCACAAACACTGAGGTCACTGAGGCGTACTACAATAAAGAAGAATGACAAAGAGGAATAAACGGTGAGCTAGAGAGACGTGGATTTCACTGCTTTGGTGCTGCCGGGTCTTGCAGCGCTACACTGTGCAGCTACTGTGCTAACGTATCTGTCTGCACGGTGGCAGACACAAGTGGAGCGGAGTTACTTGGTTCCTAAACGTGGGACATATCCGTTTTGGTCCACGACCGGCAGCAGGAACAGTATCCTTTGTGGTCCACGGATCGTAACATGAGAATGAGCATAAGGCGTAGGACATTTGCTTCGGGTGGCAGAAGATTGTTTGAAACAAAGCTGACCGAGTGTAATGAGAAATCCTTTATTGCAACGATGTACTGAACATAACAATTCTGTACCAAGCAGAGTAGCTTAGTTTACTGAAATTCTTAAGATAAGTCGCATTACAACAAGCACTAAAATAATATAACAGTTCTTAGGCGCCTTAGCAATTTGCGAAAAGCGACTATTAGTTTTGTCACGTCTACCCGTCCGTCCGCATGGAACAACTCGGGTCCCAATGAACGGATATTCGTGAAATTGATATTCGAGTGTTTTTCAACAATCTATCGAGAAAATTCAAGTTTAACTAAAATCTGACAAGAATAGCGGTTACTTTACATGAAGACCAATATACATTTTTGATCATATCTCGCTGAATTCTTCTTAGAATTAGAAATGTTTCAGGCAAAATTGGTACAGAAAATCACAAAGCACATTTTACATTCAATATTTTTTTCCGAAGGTCGTGACGTTTATGAGATAAAGTGGTACAATACTGCAGTGCCGGAAAGGCCACATATGACAATACAAAACGGCGTGTGCGTTTTTCGTGCTGGATACTTAAGGCTACACATACAGGCTCAGAATATGTAATACTTATTACTTTTCCAGGAACGCGCCTCAATGTTACGTTATACGTACATTGCCTGTCTTGTTCATCAAGCAATGTAGCCTTCGTTTACTGAAATTTTTAAGCCAAGGGTAAGTACGACAATCAGGCGCTTGCCTGTTTGTTTTCCCACAATTTGTTCATACCTATATCACAGACCTATATCAATATCACATATCTATATCACATATCTATATTACACATCCAGCGTTCCCTCCAGTTTTTATACAGCTGCGTGGACCTGCCACTGCTCTCAGCAGAACAATCTACACGACCTGCGAATTGCTCTCAGCGGAACGTTCTACACGACCTACCACTTTGCTCAAAAGAACATTCCACACGACCTGACCACCGCGCGACAATTTGAAAGTTTTTGTAATACGCATAATAGGAATATTCGCAATGAAAACTGAAAAACTGCATGCGTTTGAATTTATTTGAATCGTACTACAAAATACAGTACAAGGAAAACTGAAGGTTCCAGCAGCGTTTTCAACAGAAACGTCCAGCTGCACGGGAACATTTCACACTGCGAGAGAGAATTTCACATTGCGCGGGACCATGTCACACTGCGCAGGACCATTTCACACTGCGCGGGACCATGTCACATTGCGCGGCCAAGCAGCTTAGACGAAACATTGCGGACATGTCATTCTGTTTTGTATCTGTAACTAACACTGGAAACAAATTGCAACCCAGAACTTTCTCCTCCACCATATTGTTTAATTAAATCATCTGCCAATTCCTTAGCAACGTGACTTCTTGTGCTGGTGCTGGTGACTGTAGAAGGCAAATTGACAGTTTGTAACTTCGTGTAAACCATATTTTGACGTTCTGTTAACGTGATTAGGAATAAATTGATGTCGCGGTCGGGATGATAACAGTATTTCGGTGAGTGTGAGTGACAAGACTGACAGACGTGCGTTGTCAACTGCTGACTGCTGCTGACAAAATATTACGAGACAGCAGATATCTCGTTGGCGCCCAGACTGGGACATGAAGTGGTGACGTCAGAACACCGACGACACGGTGCATGAAGAGGTGAAGGACCGGCTGATCTTGGGTCATTCAAGCTGACCAAGTATGATTCTACAGCCGCATAGCTGCACCCTCGGCATTGTTGTTTCGGGATGCAAACATGCATAAGAGCTGTGGATGAAAACGGATATTGCCTTCGGCTCGCTGGAGAGCCACCTGTTTATGTGGCTGACGAAAAAGGGGATATGATTTTGACGCCTTCGAGTGACCGTGAACGAAAACTGCCATCCCGTAAACTCTGCCACTTGACAAATATCAAACAATGTTCGCGAAAAGTGTAAACATGGCGATTGTGCGCCGTTTTGCAGGCATACACAATCTGAATTTACGCTCTTCAGAAAATTAAAGTAACGTAACAAGCCTGAAAATGCTCTTCTCCGTGACACACTGCAGAAAATTGCACACGCAATATACACGTAGAAATCTGCATACCTTGCCAAAACACAAAATGACTCCAATTTTTACCGTGAGGATCAAGGTAGTAGGTTCCTCCGAAATGGGAGTGTTGTCAAAATGTTAAACTGTTCAGACATTTCCAAACTTATGACACACATACATACATACATACATACATACATACATATATATACGTACGCACATACATTACATACATAAATACGTACACACACACACACACAAACACACAAACACACATACATACATACATACATACACACATACATACATACATACACAAACACACATACATACATACATACATACATACCTACGAGGGGTGCTGATAAGTCCTTCGCCCGAACAGGAAGGAAACAAGCTACAGCGACCAAACTCGGGATTTATTCAACATACTCCCGCACGAAGCTCAACACACTTCTCAGCCCGTTGCTCTAACTTTTGCAAGTCACTCAAAACAAAAATCAGAAGATTGTCCGTCCAACCAGGTCTCCGCGGCACCAATGACCTCTGCGTCCGACGAAAAATTGCGACCTTTCAATTTTTTCAGTCCAGGGAACAGGTGGTACTCCGACGGGGGCAGATCCGGAGAATAGGCTGGGTGATCAAGACACTGGAAGCCCAGACAGGCCAGTTTCTTCTGAGTTGCAAGTGTCCGGTGAGCCGGGACAATGTCGTGCAAGAAAAGACCCTTTGTCTCGTTTTTCCTTCAAAATGTCCTTCAATTGTAATGCCTCCCGAGATGGTACTCCGACAAAACTACACCTGCCTCGTGAAGACACTATAATTTAAAGGGGCGCGGCTATTAACGTCAGCGCCGAAGTCACTAATTTCTATGCTGCCACCAGCCAGATTCCGACCAAATTTAGACTGTCGGAATCTGACAAACTGCTCTGCCACACAACAAAGTAAAATCAATTGTGTCCAATTCCCTCACACTCATAGCAAAGTGCAGCGTTGGTCTGCGCGTTCCTACTTCCTGGGGTCTTTGGCTTGTTGTTGCTACGTGAGGTCTGATTGCGCTGACTTCGCGCTAGAGTTGCCGCAAGCTTCGCGTCAGCTGTGGTATGCGACCTGTGGTCCGCGTGTCGTGTCGGGCTAGGCGAACGTACTCGGAGCGAATTATCGAAGCTAGTTTAAAAGCTCTCGCTAAACTTTTCCTGCTTTTCCGCTTCTTGTATGGAAAGCACCGTTTACAAAGCCTGGTCCAAACATTGAGGATTTCAAAATCTAACCTGTCTACCAGGAATTCCGGGTCAAGCCGTCCACGAAACTAGCCAGAAGCATTCAATCCGCCTTTTCGTAGTGGATGCGCTTAGCTACAGGCTCATCCACTTTGCAGGCTATTTTCTGCGAAAAAAACTTCTGCATCTATCTGCAAATTCCTGGATAGATTCGTTCCTAGACTGTCTGGTTGTTTGTAGCCTCATGAAGTGGTACTGATCGGTGTGGGTGTCGCGAAACCTGTGTCTAAACACGTCTTTGAACTTTTGCTACGTCACTTCTGGCGCGTGCCGTTCTAAAAACCCATGGTAGAACTGTTTGGCTACGTCACTAAGCCGGAGAATTGCGATCTCCAGTTTATTTGCGTCTTGCCATCAACGCAAACGAGCAGAACTTTCGATACTAGACAAATTCTTCTAAGGGAATTCCCGTTTCTGACCCTGACCATTTCGGAATCAAAGAAATTAAGGACATGTCCTTGTGAATCATTGGTGTCCCTACAGAGATCCGTTCCTTTAAACGCTGTCATTCCGCCTTATTTTCTGCCAACTCAGCTCGCAGTTGCGCTTCGGCCATAATGGAAAACGATGTGTCAATACATTAAACAAATACTTAAATTTTGAATTTTGCAGTTCTGACTTCTCTTCAACAATGTCCCAGTACTAACCTATAGTCCTGTAAGATGGTGTGCAATTCGCTGCGCGTGGTAAATGCCTATCCCACCTCTGCAAACCAATTTGTAATGCTTCCCGATTTGCTAATCCGACCTAACTGCAACAGCCTCGTGAAGACACTATAATTTAAAGGGGCGCGGCTATTAACGTCAGCGCCAAAGTCACTAATATCTATGCTGCCACCAGCCAGATTCCGACCAAATTTGGATTGTCGGGAATCTGACAAACTGCTCTGCCACACAGCAAAGTAAAATACAAAATGCGTTCATCTATATTTCTCAGTTAACTTATCTAATACTCCAGGGACATCAATCAGTGGTCAACTGTACGTCAATTATATCAGTAGAATTTAATAATTAACCTACAAATGTTTAATATTAAAGTAAAAAAATATATACAACCATAATTTACACAATCACAATGTAACAATAAAAGGTTTGAATTTAGTACTTGACCCAAATACTCGTCTTGCCTCCCTTTATATAGCCGAATGTAGCCAGAAATTTAGAATAAATGTCTAAATAATTTTCCTAAATACTTGTTCCCCGAAATTGCTCAACTCGTGTAAATTAAATCAAAACTGTGTTCTAACACGTCCAACACAGCTTACCTCGGATACTCAGCAGAAGTCTGTGTCTCGTGCACATAATATACATTGTTCTTCAGCGTAGAAGTCAGAACAATACTTCACGTTGATCAAACACGTAATTATAACCAAAATTTCCACAAGAATGAGGGCGTTAGCCTGGTTACAGCGGACTATATAGAGTAGGGCCGCTGACACATATAAAAATGTGCGTATTCTTCAGTGCATTAAACTGTTTGCCACGGAGGAGTTCACTGAAAGTTCATAGACTCCGCGACTTTACGGCAATAGGAAATTCAATGTCTGAGGTGCATATATTTGTAAGTGCAGTGCACTGCTATTGTGAGCATTCAAAGGCCTTGTGCGTCTATGCGCGACTGATTTCCCAACTGAATTTTATAAGTACCTTGTTCATTTATTACACATACATACATATACACGTAGTACCTACAAACATACATAAATACATACATACAAGCATACATAAATACATACATATACACACACACATACATTACATACATACGTACGTACATACACACGTGCATACACATACATATACATGTACATATACGCGTACGTACATCCATACAGACGTGTGTATGCACGTACGTGTCACCGACAAAATGCCTGTGGATTATACACAACTACGTTTATGTTAACCAGTTTGAAGCTACCTGAATGACTGACTGTACCCCGCCCGACCCCCCGCGCTGTCCTTGATCTCATCACCCGAATAATATTTGCAGAATTGTACAAGTCATAACCGATCCCAGGAGCCGCGCGACCTAACGCGTGGATCTGCAACTCTCACTTGCTGGGATTGCAGGTTTGAATCCTGCCGGTGGCATGGATGTCTGTTGTGAGTGCTGTGTTTTCAGAGGTCTCTGCGAATGGCTGATCACTCGTCCAGGGGAGTCCCGCCGACCATGGTGTGTCTGAGTGTGATCGCGAAGTTCCTCTAATGAGGAGGCCACGGCCCACTCTCGTGCCATGCACAGTCTGAAGCTTTTCTTTACGCAGTTTTCTCCAGTGTGCGTGACTTCCTTCCTGTGAGTCACAAACACCTCCCTCAGCACTGTATTCTCTAACTGCACTGTATGTTAGTCACCACGTTTCACTCCCATATGAGGCACCATCCTCAATTACAGCTGCTATATATTCTAAAACAGCAAATACGAAGAAAACAGGGCGCGCCTGAATGGCAGTAGGCACTCCCACAGCTTCGTCACAATTCACACAGCCTGACGTCACAGCGTTGTTCATTAGCGTCAAAAATCTTATGGGTTATGACGCATTCCTATTTGGTAATATGTTACCGACGTTTCGGAGTCTTACGGCCTCCGTCTTCACGGCTGTCCAAGAATAATTAATTCCTTATTCTTCGACTACCTTTAAAAAGGAGGCAGCCAGCTCATCCAAAATTTCTATAACAATTAACAGCGTGACGTCACCTTCCAGACGCCTTCAATCTTCATATACATTATCACCGCTACTGTTATTTCACGTTTGTACATAACTCAGTACATTAGGGCTGACACTGTGCTAAATTTGCCCGATATAATGGCAAAGTGTGTCACGTCGTTCCTTGTGTCCACTTGCACACCAGTAAACGATATTTCATCCTCAATCCGTACAAATGTCTAACGTGCCCTGCCTACCCCAGTGGTCCACGGACAGGTGGCCAAGGGCAATGTTCACTTCTACATAGTACAAACATTCTTCTACATCACACGCTTCATTTCGTAGGTCTGTTATCACAGATCAAACCGAGGCCTTATACCTAGTGTACAACTGTCGGGCAGGGGTTGACATGAGGTCACACAGCATGCTGTAGTGGTTCAGAGGTTGAAATGAGGTCACACAGCATGTTGTAACGGTTCAGAGGTTGAAAGGAGGTCATACAGCATGCTAAAGGGGTTCAGAGGTTGATAGGTCACACAGCAAGCTGTAGTGGTTCAGCTGTTGAAAGGAGGTCATACAGCAAGCTGTAGTAGTTCAGAGGTTGAAATGAGGTCACACAGCAGGCTGTAATGGTTCAGAGTATGAAATGCGGTCACACAGCATGCTGTAGTGGTTCAGAGGTTGAAAGGAGACTACACGGCACGCTGTAGTGGTCCAAAGGTTGAAAGGAGGTCACACAGCATGCTGTAGTGGTTCAGAGGTCGAAAGGAGGTCACACAGCAAGCTGTAATGGTTCTGAGGTTGAAATGAGGTCACACAGCATGCTGCAGTGGTTCAGAGGTTGAAATGAGGTCAAACAGCAAGTCGTAGTGGTACGGAGTTTGAAAGAAGATCACATATAAAATGCCATTTCTACAAAAATCCTATAGGATAGTTCACAATTCATTATTTCGCTCTTAACTTACATCTGTAATCAGTCTTTATCAACAAGTCTTTCTTTCGCGGCTGAAATACTTTGTAGTAAAATCTTTATTCAAAAAAGAAACAAAAATGACATGTCAAATCACAGACCTATATCATAACAAACATCGTTTGCAAAAATATTTGAACATATATATGTGTGTGTGTGTGTGCGCGCGCGAGAGAGAGAGAGAGAGAGAGAGAGAGAGAGAGAGAATATATCAACATCTTGTTGGCAATAACATATTAGCTCATAAACAGAATGGTTTTAGAATAAATTCTAATACACTGAAAGCAACACATAAATTAATAGAATAATCAATGCCGTAAACAATAAAAAAAACTGGTGGTATACATTGTGATTTGCATAAGGGTTTCGATTGTGTTAATCAAAAAATGTTGCTTGCTAAACTGGAATTTTATGGTATTAATAGTAAGGTCCTTAGTTTAATAAAATCTTATCTTGACGGCAGATATAACAAGGTCTCAAATACGCTCCATCATACACTCCGATAACATCTCTTCGGATTGGAAAAATGAACTCATGGTGCTCCTCGAGGGTCAATTCTTGGTCCTTCATTGTTCCATATTTACATTAATGATTTACCTAAAGTACTAATCAAGGACGCTTTATCGATACTTTTCGCTGATACAACAGTGTAATTGCTACGGACTCAAATATTGTTGACCGTCAACTTAATATGAAAGTACGTAGTATTTGAACAGTTAAACGAATGGTTTAATGTTCATTTATTGTTATTAAATTTTGAAAAAAAAAAAATGTTTCATTCATTTTAAAACAAAAACGCTCAGGGGATAAATTGTAAATTGCAATACGGAAATAAATTTATTGGTAATTTATCAGACACAACATTTCTAGGATTATGCTTCAATAACACGACGGATTGGAGAGTGCATATAGACCACCTTATACCTAAATTAAGCTCAGCATGGTACGCCATTGGAACTCTAGAACAAATAATGTCACAAGAAATGTCAATGTTGATATGTTACGCCTATCTTCATTGATTAAAAACATACACCATAATATTTATGGGAAATTCTCCATACAGTACTGATATATTCAGATTGCAGAAAAAAATAAGAACAATTACAAACTCTAAGAATAGGGATTCATGCAGAAATTTGTTCAAAAATCTCAATATTCTTACTTTTATATCAGTTGTCATTACTAACAGGGAGCAATATATTACAAATTCAGATATCCATGGCAGACATACCAGATACGGCTCCGATATTCATCAAACAATATCCAATTTGTCTCTACATCACAGAAGTTCTTATCATATGGGACTCGAGGATATTAAGAGTTTACCTTGATAGGAGCTCATAAAGCATGCTGTACTGGTTCAGAGGTTGAAATGACGTAACAAAGAAAGATGTAATGGTTCAGAGGTTGAAAAGAGGTCACACAGCATGCTGTAATGTTTCAGAGGTCGAATGGGGGTCACACAGCATGCTGTATTGGATCAGAGATTGAAGAGAGGTCACACAGTATGTTGTAGTAGTTTAGAGGTCACACATTGGATCAAAGGTTGAAGAGAGGTCACAGAGTATGTTGTAGTAGTTTAGAGGTTGAAATGAGGTCACACAGCATGCTGTATTGGATCAGAGGTTGAATAGAGGTCACACAGCATGCTGTATTGGATCAGAGGTTGAAGAAAGTCACACAGCATGCTGTGGTGGTTCGGAGGTTGAAAGGGTGTCACATAAAGAGCAATGACAGCTCATAAACCCACTGTTTTTACGTAAAAAAGAAAGCGAAATAAACACATCATAATAAATTTTCTCTTTAACAGTGTCCCTGAACACAGGATATTTCGCGGTATGACCCATCCAATGCCTGTACTGTATGGAATAAAGCTGCCGGGCTCGGTGACACGATGAAGGAGACGCCCTGTATTATGTCGCTGTTTTATAAGTGTAAACTTCATACACCGGATCGATTAATTTGTTACTAAACAATTAACCAGCATGATGACTGAGACATAAGTACGTACTATAGCTTGATAACTGAGGCACAACTGAACATTACACAACTAATTAGCTTGATGCTTGAGGCACCAGTAAATATTTGATAAATAATTAGCCTGATGCTTGAGGCACCAGTAAATATTTAATAAAAATTTGCTTTATGACTGAGGCACAAGTAAATATTACAGAAGTGATTAGTTGGATGACTTAGGCACCAACAAATATTAGAGAAGTAATTAATTTGATGACTGAGGCAGAAGTAAACATTACGTAAACAAATTAGCTCGATGACTGAGGCACAAGCAAATATTAAAGAAGTAATTAGCTTCATGACTTAGGCACCAGTAAATATTCTTAAATATGAACAAATGTTTTATTAGTATGGATTTTCAATGCAGATATAGGTATAGTCTTTCAAATTTCAGGCTCAAACAGCTTGATGCATGGAAATTAAACTCCGTGTTGTTTGGCTAACCTAGTAAAAATAGCAAGAACACGGATTTATTAAAAACTGACAATAACATGCATACTGGGTTACTAAATATACCATGGAAGTTGAGTTGTTAAAAATACGAGCGAAATTATGTTACTAAATCTACAGGAACTTGGCGTTATTAAAAACAAAAGGGGGCATGGTGGTACTAAAAATAGCACGGACATAAGAGTTATTTCTAGACTTGCAGCGTTGACTGCACTGTGGACAAGCAGCTATGCGTTTTGTTCGACACATTCAATGCAATAAAGTGCTTTGCGAATTACCTAAATTATTCAAAACTAAGACGAAAGGAACACAAAAACAAATGTCCCCGCGATTAAGCACCGCGCCATTCAATGTGTGTGGTAGTGGAGGTGTAACTCCACGAATTCGTAACTTAACAGCTTAATTCCATCGTCAATTGACATTATTTACCCAACATTCATTCTGCAAGCCGTACGGACGAGGACACTTCCCGTCCCTACTGATAATGGAGTCGACAAACACTATTCTGCCTGAGCTATCTCGGATTTTCTTAAAGCGCAAAGTTTACCCAAAATAAAAGGTGAATGAACACAAATAAATGGTTGAAAATACTTTCACTAACATTTATCCAATAATGGGAACTTGTAAATACAGCATAACTAATTTGAAACAGGGACTGAAACTTCGCCGCGACGCACGATGTCAGCACAAGCAGGGGCCAGTATGTTTGCTGCTGCTCCTGCCGACCGGACGACAACCTGCCATTACTGAAGTGCGGGCTAGTAACGGTCTTGTCAGTCACCGCCTTTAACGTCGTTTGTACATTAGATGGTTCTCCAGACACACAGCAATAAACTAAAACCAAACGTCACTAGCAGAATTACCTTCATGAAAGATGTCTGGGAGCCGTCACATGGCGCAGATGGTTAGTCGCCGGGCTCTCACCGCGGAGAGCCGGGTTCGATCCAAAATCATTTTATGTGATATTTGTGGTGAACTAGTTGGCATTGGGACTATACTGATGCTATATTCTGAGCAGTAGACAGTGTCGTTAAATAATACACCTTACACAGACAGACACACATGTGAAGAGTTCTGCTGGAGGTAAGAACCACTTTGTAAACAGTACTAACATCACCTTCACTTTTTAAAGGGTGCAAAAAGTCTAAATATTTTTTTGAAAAATTTGGGTAAGTGACCTCGAGCATCCAATCGCAGACATCAAGATATACACCAGACATGACCCTTACAACACATACACAAGCTATGATCTCGAGCCTCAGTGTTTCCCCCTTTACAACAGATACAAAAGCCATGATCTCAAGGCTCAGCGTTTCCCCATTTCAATACATACACCACACATAGTCTGGGCTCAGTGTTTCCCCCATTACAACACATACACAAGCCATGATTTCAGGGCTCAGTGTTTCCCGATTTACAACACATACACACAAGCCATGATCTCAAGGCTCAGTGTTCCCCCCATTTCAAAACATACAAAAGACGTGAGTCAGGGCTCAGTGTTCCCCCTTTACAAAACATACACAAGCCATGATCTCAAAGCTCAGTGTTTCCCCCGTTTCAATACATACGAACGACGTGAGTCAGGGCTCAGTGTTTCCCCTTTTACAACACATACAAAAGACATGAATCAGGGCTCAGTGTTGTCCCATTTCAACACACACAAGACACGGTATCAGGGCTCAGTGCTGCCCCTAATATACGTTACACTAAAAAAAAAACAGCTTTCCCTTTACTCAATGCTCAATCTTTGAACGGCCAAAATTAATTTACGTAAATCCCTAAAACCCCCTCAGATAAAACACGCTGTGCCTGCATTACTAAAACTAACCGGCTAATGCCGATCAGAAGAACAATCGCTCTCATTTGAAACACATATACGGACTGTACAGGTACAGTTATGTAGTTTTAATGTTAATGCATGTGGCACACACACACACACACAGCAACGAGTCTGTACCATGCGGGGCATTCCTTGACAGCTGCGGTGTTCAGAGCATCGATAAAAGAAACTATATGTATCTTCCATTCTCCTTCGAGGGTTACTGTCAACAACCTTAACACTTTAAAATCCCCGTGGTTACTACATATACCGCCAGGTTTAATATCAACAATTCTACGTTCTTCCCACACAATGTATTTATAAGTTATATGTGGCTCTCAGAACAAACAGCAATCATTTCCCTCTATAGCTCTTACTCATCGGTTTTTAGGCGCGTTCGCAAAATTACGAAAAGTGACTATCAGCTTCGCCATGTCAGTCCGTCTGCCTGTCTGTCCGTCACATGAAACAACGGATTTTCATATAATTTGATATTTGGGTATTTTTCGAAAATCTGTCAAGAAAATTCAAGTTCCAATAAAATCTGATAAGAATAACGGGTACGTTACATGAAGACCAATATACGTTTCTGATCATATCTCGCTCATTTCTTCTTTGAATGAGACATGTTCAGACAAAAGATGTAGAGAAAATGGAAACACGCATTATATGAGCAATAACTTTTTTCGAAAACCTTGCCATTTATGAGATAATGTAGAAAATATTGGAGACCCAGAGAGGCTACCACTGACAATATGGCGCATGGGCATTGCATGCTGCATAATTAAGGCCACAAACACACACTCAGAATATGTAATATCTATCGTTTTTCCACTGCAACAATGGTTGCACGAACGCGCCTCAATGTTACGTTATATGTACAGTACATTGCCTGTGCTGTTAAAACCAAGATGGATGGTGTTTATACATTCAGACTCACTTGTTATCGAAGGGCCTAACCCTATCACCACGCTGCAGCCGTTTCGTAACGGTGCAAAATCGATACACTTCCACCACAAATGCATGACGTCATACTCCACAATCACCCCTGTGAGATCCACAAACAGAAGGCTATTGTGAGCGAACAAGTTCGACTAGAATTTAGTATAACATGTATTTATTTATGATTTAATAACGAAGCTCTCTGTGGTCTATGTACGGCTCAAATGTGTTACTTAAAGAGGAATGAACTAGAAATGCGGAAGGAAACTTTTAGGCACCATCCCGACTTCTGATAGGAAAAACTAAAGCAAAGCACAAGATGTCCTCCATCAGGGTAGCTGACATCCGGACAAAGATCTGAACCGGGTAACCTAACATGAAGCAGAAGCCACACAATAAATAGTGTAAGGTTTATATATCAAATCGCACAGCTGCGCTTAACCGTCGCTTTTGTGGCTCCTTGCAAGTCTAAGCCATTTGTGGGGCCGTCAATATACTGCGCATCCCGGCTTACGAACTGCCAAGCAGTGGTGCATCTTGGGGTCCTAAAGCACGTTCTTTAGAGCCGCGTTACTTCCTAACAGGCAATAGTGCACACCCCACCCCCCACCCCCAACAAAATTTTGAAAGCGCACCGCCACCACCATCAACAGCAAACATGGAGTATGTCTGGCAAAACGGTAACAGCTGACGATCAAGGGGCGTGCCTGGACGGAGCAAACCATCTAGCCTATAGGGTGTGGTTATTTGGTGGAGGGAGACAGAAAATGGAGCAATGTTTGTAGTAGAGAAACAGACAGACGATGTGGATGATGAAAAGAAAGAGCACAGAACGACCACACTTACCTCCTACACCGTACTGGCTAAACAGTAGAATTTCCAGGGACCTTGCATTGGCAGTGGTAATCCATTAGGGTCACTTGCACTCACTGTACTTAGTACGACCAATAGCAACACTCCTCTGAGCAATTCTTATCGTCCAGAATTTTTTTCTACAAATAAAACAAATCACAATTCTTGCTCCGTAAGCACACGGTGTTCTAACGAAGGGGTAACTCTATACACAATAACTCACACTTACGTCGTTTACTAAACTGCTGCTATCGGACGTTTCTTTCTGCAGTTGCACGACACGTTTCACAGCGCAATTCGAACTGAAAACACACACGCGTTAATTTACATAATAACACCGTTTAACTGAATATCACTGGGGAAAGGTAAAGGGTTTAAAACGGCTCCTTACGTGTTATTTCTAAAAATTTACATATTTCGCATTTCGATTTGTATGCACTCATTCAATTAAAACTGGAAATGAATAGCGAATGCAAATAAGAAGAAAACAAACTAAAGAAATACGACGTTACACAATAAAAACGAAGTAACGACTGTTATAATGAAATTACTAAAAAAAAATTAGCTTAGCTTTTTTCACAAAGCATGCATTGCTGTGATCATGATCTACAATGTCATTATAAAGCTTTGCCGTATTTACCTCAAGTTTAGATAATGTATTTCACTTAATTAATTACATAATCTGTAGGCCTCAAATGAAGAGCGCTGAGGTGGCAAAATTAAATTTCTGAAAATAACACAAAATATGCCATCGTCTTACTTTTTAAGGAACAAGAAAAATAAAGATGTGACGTCAAGATCATGTATCATGCAGATAATGTGTACGTCTCAAATTTTATAGTTTTAATCGTGTAATTTTAAAACAGCGCGCAAATGCTTGTGTGTGTGTGTGTGTACGTATATCTTTCAGCATTATCCACATGAACACTCAAACAGTATCCTACACCGTACTGGTTACAGCAAACAAAATTCCTTCATTAAAATTAAACAGTGAAATACACAAACAGAACCCCCTGCATTTACATCCGATAGTTTTCGGGCTGCGTACGTCTTATTAAGGTACTTGAGAGCTTTGTACCTTTTCGGTTTCTCGTATGGAAACTTGACACAAGTACTTTAACATACCAAACAAATTCGCGTTGGAAAACGAACCGAAATGCACGAGAACTTTCGCACAGTATCATTACAAGATGGTGGAAGATGCAACAGCGCGCCACACTGCCCGCGGAAACACTGCAATTTTACACCCACGAAAAACTCTTGACCTTACAAAACCAAACAGTCATCTTTAACGAATCTGGAATAAAAATAAATAATCCGTTCGTACGTTTCAAAGTGCAATAAAACTAAAACACAAGCAATCAGTAGTAAAGAAAGACGTCGCAACTATCAGATTTAACACAGCAGGACAACTGACGATCAAAACGCACACACACAGATGACACACGACACACAAACACATCAGAAGCAAGCAACTCGATGATATTTCTCTTCCGTTCTGCACTCAGTACTGTTCTCTTACAAAGACAGAGTTGCGTGCTAGGTGACAGTACATCCCGACAGCCAGTACATACCCGTGGCACCAGTGCACTGACTGGCCTATGTTGGAGAACCTGCATACTCTGGCCATTTCTAATCACTCTTAGAACCACCCACGCCATCTCACGACAGACGCCAGAAGCTGCGCATTTTCCTTCATGGCCGTCGTTCAATAATAAAACGACGGCCCGTTATTCTCCAACCCAAAAACCATTAACTCTCTCTTTGAAATTAAACATTCTATATTTCTGTGACTAATGAAAGATCACAAACTCGCAAAAATTCTGATTACATTATTACACATTCCAGAACATAGAGTTTCATTTATATAATAAGCCACGTGTATTCCTGACATGCGCTGTAAGGGAAGTGGAGACGAAATCCAACCCCTGGTTCTTTTTCTCTGTCTGACAAAGCGAGGATGGACATGCATACAAAGGGCACGTATAGAAGGCTGTGGTAGAGAGAGGAAAAATCAATAACGCACTCTTTCCTGACTCGCTGGCACGTACTTGTATAGCAGCATTTCCCACCCAACCAGCACGTAACTTAACATTGCATTCCAATATGTACGCTTGGATTAACGATTGGAAATAAGCGTATGTAGTTGAGCCACAGGGCACTTGAACTGCGGTAAGAAATAAATCTGACTTTGGCAAGAACCATCGTCGCCGATGTGAATTGGCCTACCGACTGAAAATTCAGTATTTAGCCCCCCCCCCCC
>Ga0123357_10001264_pt1 | contig 26611 bp, 15 predicted proteins | sample TergutEmb28metaG_FD_89873 | JGI IMG/M metagenome (GOLD analysis project Ga0123357, IMG submission 89873) | Embiratermes neotenicus P4 segment gut microbial communities from Petit-Saut dam, French Guiana - Emb289 P4 | ecosystem: Host-associated > Arthropoda: Insects > Digestive system > Gut ...
AACCAGCGGTGATCCCCACTGCTCAGGCTTCAAGCTTCACACTGCAGTACTTTCCATATTATGTGTGATGTTCCAAGTATAGCTGTCTTTTGTAGTGAATCTATCGAATGTTTTCCTGGTACACTGCCTATTATTATTATTATTATTATTATTATTATTATTTGATGTTTTCAGTGGGGTGAACTGACTATGATGAAGCCTTTTCAGTTCTTCTACAGTATACTGTGTGAAGAGCAGTTGAAGTTTAAAAGGTGTGTACCTTGAAGTGGTTCATATAAACTTCGGTATGACTGAGAAACTATTTTTCTACAGTCTCCATGGTATGTGAGGGTGGATGTAAGACTGTGATTAAAGAAATATGAAGTGTTAAGAGGAGAGCAGGAAATCTAGGAATTCTTGTTAATGTATAAAGAACTGTGACAGCCAAAATCATTAATATGTACACAGTGCTCTTTCTTCTAATCAACATTTATTAATCCCATTTTGTTGTAAAACTGAGGATAGGGAATCACCAGGCAGGTGTGGAAGGTTTGATATGAATGCTGCGTGATCTTTGAAACTGGGACTTACGGATGATCTAGAGACATCAGTCAATAAAAACCAAAAACAACAAAGAAGTCTGAAGGCTTCAAATATTTGAGAGTTTAAATCAGTGGGTCTCAACTATTGTGTCACAAGACTTAGAACAGAGAATGACTACATAATATTAAACACAATAATTTGAAAATATAACATTAAAAAAGGTGTTCCTTATATTCTTATAATAAAACCAACTAGATGCACTAATTTCTCATATTTATTTTTGGAATGAAACTCTATATGTTTCAGACAGTTCCTCTGTCCATCATCACGAGTATTTCGCTGTACACACAGCAGTGGTATATGTCATACAGGTTTGCTGACAACTTGCAAGTAGGATGACATTCCATCCTGATCCTGCTCACAAGCTGTCAGCAAACCTGTATGACATATACCACTGCTGTGTGTACAGCAAAATACTCCTGATGATGGACACAGGAACTGTCTGAAACATGTAGAGTTTCATTCCAAAAATAAAATTGAGAAATTAATGCATCTAGTTGGTTTATTATAGGAATTTATAATGATGCACGGTCACCTGAACATCAAAAAGTGTTCCTTATACACTGCACATGCATAAAGTTCAGGAATGAGAAAGCATCAATGAAATCTCTGCTAAGCTGATGGGGTAAATTACATAAAATTTTGAAACCACTATGTTTATTTAAGCTTCTTAAATTGACATTTCTATCAGAACTGCACCTGGATGATTTAGGATAAATTGGTTTTTATATGCTAAATGACATTTAAATATTTGTGTATTCTTGTACATTGCATCCTCTGTTGTAATTCTAGCATGACATGACAAACAAATATCTCAAGCATGCCAAATGTTTAAAAAAGGGTGGGAACTGCAGTTTTAACTATTAGTAGAATATCACTTTACCTGAAACATTAGGGTAGCCCCTGGATCAGCAGTCATCTGATTTGTTATGAGTACTGCTACATTGTATTCCTCTGATATTTTCTGTAATCGGGATAAGAACTGTCCCAACTTCTGCTGTCGGTCTGCCAGCTCTCCTCTTCCACTGAAATCTACTCGGAACAGTGCCATCACTGAATCTACAACCTGAAAGAACAGGTAATCTCAAATACACGCCTTTAAATGGTGTTAATTTTCATGCCAATCAATCTTCTTATGTTGATAGTACAATTTCCTTATTCAAGACAAAACTGAAACAAACACACAAACATTCTTTTTTTTTTAGTTTTTTTGACCGTGCATCCTTGTATAATCTTGTAAATAAAGTCAACTTGGTGCACAATATTTCTTAGTATGTTTATTTCTTTTCCCTACATGTTTCAGGAGACTATGTGCCCATCGTCAGGAGAAACAACTGTATTTATGCGAAACTTGGTATTTGTTATTCTATATGGATGTCAGTTATCCACACACATGTATAAAAATTAGCTTTCCCACAAACTGGAAAAGACCCTTAAATACAGCACTCTTTCACACTCACATATACACACGCTCACATATGGGATATCAGGAAACACTAACACAAGAAATATAAATTTTCAAACCCTATATAAAATAAATTGTAACTATGCAACATACAAGCAACTTGAAAACGCCTGCCTCTTCATGGAACTTTGCAGCAACAAAGTCCAGGAGTTCATACTGGTTTTCACTTGTATAGGGCCGAGCATATAGAACATTCTCTAACACTGCTGTCTCGTCAAGGTTGAACCTCTCTGCAATTTTCCGTAAACGGTTTGGACGACTGGAGTTAAATAGTTATGTGAAATACACAGTGTTTTTTTTAATGTTCTTAACCATCGTCATCGTCATCATCATCATCATCATCATCATCATCACCACCACCACCACTACCACCACCACCACCACCAACATCATCAATATTCGTTAGAGTCAGGTGAATGCTCGCAAGTATTTTAATATTTTAAACTTTTCTTCTGTCTGAGGATCTTCCTAAGTAAAAGAAAATTTAAAAAATAAGGTAACAAATATTCTGATGCTGACATTTGTGTTTACAAAGCATGAGGGTAGTGGTACATATCAGCCTTCAACAGTCATCACTGACATTTAAGCATTAGTTCCACCATGGCACCTAGGCTTGTAATCCAGCATAGAAGACACCAGTATCAAGTGTCTGTGGCAAGAAGGGGACAGCTTTTGGACCACCATCTCTACAGTCCTGATTTCATGACCAGAGATTTCCATTTCTTTGAATCCCGTAAGTAGCAACTAGCTGGGAAACACCACTTTAAAATCCTCATCAGAAGCATTGCTACTTAACATAACTTAGTTATACGGCATTAGTAAATAGCACCAGTGACAACAGCAAAGGATACAACGTCTGCTCTGTATCAATAAAAATGGCCTTTCCTCCCATGTAGCCATTACCTCCCGGCATCTGAACTGAGACACACAGTGTGTGAGATAACTGTGTCTTGCCAGTGCGGAATTCACCAAACACCTCAGTGATAGCCATAGATTCGATTCCACCTCCTAGAAGCTTGCTGGAAAAAAAATATCTACTACAAAGTGTTCAGATGTAAGTGATAAATTGAGTGTACTGAGATCAGGAAGTCGTGGTGGAATTATGTTTGATGTTTCCGCAGAAATTAACCTACAGATGACTATCTTCTAGGATGTGCCAACTTGTAGTCTGCTGGAAAGTTACCAAAGCTTCACAGGAACCATATGCCTTCTTCAGGGCAGAAGATGGATGTAGGTTCCCCCAAAAGGTCAGTGCCTATAGCAGATTATACAGTGCCACATCCCAGAAGGCAGCAATCACCACAATGTAGTGGTTACCATGCTTGCTTCATATTCAGGAGTACATTGATCAATTCAAAGTCCACACCCTGGCTATCATGACCAAGGACTTCTATGGCTTTCAACAAACTCACAATACATACCTTTTGAAAGTACTGTGCAAAATGTCACTTTCTTTTGTTTCTTTATTACTTTACAATCATTCCCCTGTTCAACCTCTACAGCTGACAAATTTTGATTCAATAAACTACCACGTCAGCAATTTCCAGCAAAATTTAATATTTAAGAACCCATACAAAACAAAGTCACAGTGTAAAAAAGGATTATTATTACTGAGTTAAATTACAGCTTTAAAAATAACATATTAATATAATTAAGGCAAGGTAAAGTAATTAAAATTAATAACATATCCCCATATGATCATACTTTCATGAAAAGAGGAAAACAAATTTGAAAGCTTATGTCATATGGCATACCAAAGCCTGCCGTGAAGTCAGAAAATAAATTTGGTACTTCACTTCCTTTGAAATGGTGCTGTATGTCACAGTTTCCACATTTATAGTCCTGGACTTTGCGAAGCCCTTCGAATTTTTACTCTACAGGAGAATTTATCAAGCCCACTCTCACAAAAATATCTTTCAGTGCATGAGTTGGCCAGCTTGCTACTGCAAGAGAAACTGCGTATGTAGGGTTTAGCGAAAGACGATGGCGATATAAAAAACCAGACACTATGTGCTGTCTATATGTACAACTCTCAATGTCTGTATGTATGTCCACCCATTACCCTCTGTATCTTGGGAACTAACAATGCTACCAGAAAGGTGTAAACACAAAAGTTATTTGTTTATGAAGGAAAATTCAGAAAAAAAAACCCTCTATTTTGCCACTACAGGCAAACGATTCTTAAAAAAAAAAACTCCTTCTGCAGGTCACAATAATGAATACAGTGATGTTACGTGTAAGTAACCACCATGGACAACAATCATTGTTCCATAGATTTCTGTGTAGGCTTTTCTGCACATTAAGACTGCAAAATAAATATTTGTGCATCCACAAAAGAGATTATGTTCAATTACAAGCCAAGTTATGTCAAAGTATGAAAATGTACAATATTTTTAAAATGATCTGTAAATATACACTCATTACGTCTTATTCTGATAATGTCTTAATACATGGTCTTGCTATGCCTGACTACCTTCGGCTTTTACCATCTCTCCAAAGGCTAAGAGAACAAAAAAATGTAATAATGTAAGTTACAATTCTTACTCCAGTTCCTTGCTGCCAGTACTCAAATGAAAAACCTGTTTCCGTCGGTTACAAACTTGAAGGGCTGTAAGGAAAACTCCTGTATCAAGTTTAGCACATGCTTCTTTTATTTTATCTACTTTTGCTTCTGAAAATCCTCTTATGTTGCACATTTTCTTGCGAGTACACATTTGGATTCCTTTAATGGTGCAAATCCCAGAAGATTTCAATTTTTTTATATCTGAAACATTCTAAAGCAAAAATAGGACATTGAATTAAAAATTAATTTTGTTCCTACCCAAGTTTTAAACTAGGTCAAGACATGCTTTCTTCAATCACTGCAAGAAGACAGCACCTTTGAGTTAAATTGTAAGCAAGAGTACCAATTCCTAAGGTGGTAGTAAGGGTAGCTTCTTCCTTAGTAAATACAAATAAAAAAACTGGTAAAGAACCATCAACCGTAACAAAAGTACAATTCACCTGTGTTTTCTCCCATAATTCCTCTGGTTTTCTGTTGATATAGAATTCAGTGAGACAAGTTGCAGTTGTTTACATGGTAGAACAATCATTTGGTGAGGGTTAAAACAATTAACATCAATTAATTTTGATACTCGTAATGTCCATTTTCTCTCATGGCTTGCACTACTTAATATAAATATTTTGTGAACATAAAATGTATCCATTATGCATATCATTTAAGTAAGATTTCTTTGATTGAAACCTGATTGTTAGAAGTAAGAAAACTTAACTATACAATCAGTTTAATTGTGGCAATTTTCAAAAATAATTAACTACAGGATATCACAACCCAGAAGACTGCAATGTGCAAACTCACTGCTGTAAAACCGTGAAAACTAACATACTAATAAAAATATATGGAGAGATGAATATAATTATGATGCTAATAAGAGGTCTGGTCTATAATTAAACACAGAGAAAACTAAATACATTGGTGTTGTGTCAATAAACTGTGAAATGAAATAAAAAATTGACAACTAAAAAATGACATAAAATTAAAATGTTTCAAATCACAGCAACAAATTAAATTCTAATTAATTCTAAAGTTACATGCAGACTAAATTTAGGAAATGATTCCTATCATTCAGTTTGGAATCATATCACACTCCTCCATTTAAAAACACAGGGATAAAATAGCCTAAACTATAATTTTATCATTTCTTGATTATGGATATGGAATTGGAATATCACTTAGAGAATAACATAGATTGAGGGTGTTTCACAATACGGTTTGTACGTCTACACGTGGGTAAGGATGTGGCAGGAGGGTGAAAAAAAACTATATATTGTAAAGCTTCATAATTTGTTCTCTTTCTCCAATATGATCAACATATGTCGATGACCTTGGTTGGCTACACAGCAAGAAGCTTGGAGGCCTGTAAAATGCATTAAAAAAGTTAGTCAGAAAAACAGAAAAGGCTTGAATGATCTAGGTGCTGATGGGGAAATGATGCTGAAGTATTTCTTGTATAATAAAAAGGATGCGAAGTTATATAGATAAATTTTATGTAAGGGCTGGGTCCAGTGCATATAGTTGTCTTCAAATTCCATGAGAGACAGGAAATTTCTTAGTCAGCTGAATAATCATCAGCTCTCCATAAAGGACGCCGATTCTTGAGTTATTATTTAGCTTACTATTCCATAAGACTGAAGCATATCAACATCTTGAAAGAAGCTCTCTTCCTCCTCTTCTTCATAAGTATCACCTGCAACAACTTGATCCCCCATGGCGTGATTTAATTTGTCTCAAATACTGAAGCTGCCACCGAGATGAATGAAAGTATGTCGATTGCAAGTAATATTTGGCTGCACGTCAGGTCGAAAATGTTACGTATTCAAAAGACGCGCGACACACACAATTTACACCATCAAGTACCAAAATAGCCATGGATTAGTAGAATGCCTTTGTATGTTCGTTGACGATTTACCTACGCATATAGAGGTACGAAACAACTGTGATCCATGGTGCATGAGCCGACACAACAGCAAACATGGCGTCAGCCACGGTGAGAAAGTTATATGGATGTATTTTTGTTATTTTTTACTGTAGCCGAAGAATCATTTATTTTTCTGTCAGGCTTTTATGCAATTAATTTCGACTGAAGCAGGATATAATTCATTTGTGTGGCTTTAAGTGTTTGTGGATGTGTTTTCAGATCCATTTTAAGTGAAATACCACCAATTTTTTTTTTTCAGACACTGAATATTGTCTCATAAAACATGTAAAAATTCTAGTTAGCCTGTTAAGTTTGAAATTTAATACATCGTTATAATTTTAGGCACCACTGCTGGATGATGACACTCTGGAGTTTGGGGAGGAGGATGAGGACCAGACAAATAGAAAAGCTTTTAAGTAAGCAACAGACGTCTGTTGTACTTTATAAGCAGTATCAGATTTTGAGAAAGTGTTAAAGTGATGTTTAGCGTTGTTTTATATTCATGGATATCTGATTCAGAGTGTAATATAACGATATGGTAGTAAACATGTTACATGTGTGACTGAATGGATGAAGAAATAAACCAAACATTCATGCATGTCAAAAAATAATTGGGGAGTTTGTATGAACGTTTGTTGTGTCATAATTTAGCTGCTTATGGAGAAAACTCATTGATCGTTGTGTTGAGATTTAATATCAGTAATTCCTGTTCTGATGATAAAATTAATACATCCCAAATTTAACACATTTCATACATTTATCTCTGGTCATAAAGATCTGAAGTGCATATAGCTGTCTAAATATTCATGTTATTGTCAACACAGTTACTGTGATAAGATAATACAGGCAGGACTTTGTAAAAAAAATCTAGTTTCCTGTGTTTCATTACATTTCAGACATCCATATGTGACATTTTTCCACCTGGCCTTCAGAGTATCAGCAGTTGTGGTATATATACTTTGTGGGTTGTTTGGTAATAGTTTCATTACAAGTTTTGTTATTGTTATCCTACTTCTGTCAATGGATTTTTGGACAGTGAAAAATATAACAGGTATGTGATATACTTCACAAGTTCATAATAAGTACAAGATATTTATATTGTATTTTCATAGCATCATCATTTCTTACAGTAGGAAGTTACATGATAATGGTACTTGAGTTTGTAGTATTATTTGAAGAGTGTGCATATCGAGATAAGTAATGATCACTGTTGCTGGATCATTTATGTTTAATAAAGTTGCATGTATAGAGTGCAGTTGTTCTAAATATTAATGTAGATTCTTAGATGGTTTAAACATACTTTCTCCCATGGGTTATATAGTGTCTAGTTCTACAATTATTGTATATGATCAGGAAGTATGAAGAAGGATGTTGGAGCTAATTCAAAGGTACTATTCCAAAACTACCTAGAGCCAGGAAAACTATGAATGTCATGTCATAATAGCCAAGATTTGAACTTGGGACATCAGAAATAGCAAGTAGGGGTGCTAACCACTCTGCTGTAATGTTTTGTTGGTGCCATTTATTAACTAGATGTCACAGGCATCTTATAATTTAGTATCCAAGCATCTTCATGGAGTAACTCAGGAAAATGAAGAAAACCTCGTTTTATTTTCATGTTTGCTGTCTGTGTGGCTTTATGGAGTGGTGCTTAGATGAAGAGACAGCATTACTGTTATTTCACATAAATTTTGTGGATGCAAATATATTCGCTGAAGCCAGTTTTTTCATTTCATTACAGGACGCTTAATGGTTGGCCTGCGGTGGTGGAACCATGTTGATGATAATGGGGAATCTCATTGGGTATTTGAAGCAAGAAAGGTTGGGGTAATTATTTATTATATCCAAGGAATATTCCTTGGTTGAGAACACTGTTGCCTCAGTGTAGATGTATTTGATGCTCTGAATTGTGTAATGTCATGTGGTCCCTTTTCCAGGGCAACCAACAGAACCGGATTAACCAATATGAAGCACAAATCTTCTGGATGGCTTTAATTCTTTGTCCTTTACTTTGGGGTGTTCTCTTCTTTATAGCCCTATTTCGCCTTAATTTCAAGTGGTTGGTGAGTACAAGAAAAACATATAACATCGGTGGAAAGTGTACACATTTCATTCCTCACATTATGATCATCCTCCCACATATGGAACTGTTGCCTTTGGCAGACTCTCTAGAGCATGAATGAAGTTGAGCTGTTCACCAAAGTTGAATTCAGATCAGTTGTCATTTTAAAAACTTGTTTTGAAATCAGTTTTATCATGCCTCACTGATGGTTATGAGTTGGAAGACTGGGACATAGTGTTTCAACTCCCAGTAGTGGCAGAGACTTTTCTACACCCTGGCCAGAATAGTTCTAAGGCATAACCAGCCTCTTATGAAATTGTCTGTTGGGCTGGAGGCAAAAAACTGGCCACCTAGTTTAGTGATAAAGTTAAGAATGTGTGAAGCTAAATTCATTCCCACACATATATCTTCCTAACATGGTGCTGAAATACACATGGACAAATTTACCGTCCCGTACATATCTGTCTTCTAAGAAGTCTCTTCATGTGAGGTTTAGAGGGCCAAATTTGTTGCAAGTACCTGTTTCTTTCTCATACTGTATGCATTGCAATTGTCTAATTCATGTAGTCCCACCTACTAGTGGTGAAGAGTATAAATTGTGCCTAGTGTATAATATTCTCTTTCATTTCATCACCCTTTGGATTCAGGCTGTTTCCTCTTCATATTTTTCTGGGAAACATCAGATTTGTGCTTTTCACATGGAGAGTCCACATACCCATATAGTTTATTGTATTTGAGTAAGTGTGCTCTGACATTAGGGCTTCTTCTTATTGTTTTAATGACAGTACTTATGATTATATATATATATATATATATATATATATATGAAGTAAAGCGAATTTCACCCTAGAGCAGGCCTTGAAGGCCCAGAGGAAGAGTAGATGTATAGATGTACTCTTTCTTTAACCTTGGCACTAGGTGGGTGGTGGGTGGTCAACACCACACCATGGGACTATATATATATATGTGTGTGTGTGTGTACATATATATATATATATATATATAGGTGAGAAGTAACTTGAATGACATGAAGATGTTTAGATGTGACACCAGCTGTGTTGACCTTAGAATGTATGTCAAAGGGTCAGTGACATTTTGTACATAACTTGTAATGTATTGAACTGTAGATATGTTCATAAACAGCACATGTTGTTAACCTTTATCCTACTGCATTATGTATTTAAATTTTAGTGCATGATTTATGGAGAAAATTAGTATTATTTCAAAAGAAAAAGATAAAATTACGAAACAAATGGACCTTTGTAGAAAATAAAACAGATTATAGAGCATGTGTTAAAAATGTACTAAATTTCCTTGTTGCCTAAATATATAGAATGATTTTCTAGGGGTGTTGTCCTGTGTGCATTTGTGCATGCGACTGCAAGTCTTTCAAAGGCTAAATCCATATTTATGTATCTACTGTGGTACTGGTGACATGAACATGAGTTAGCCAATACAATTGATACATTGCAACTGAATACATTATCTACTGGTCAGTGATGTCAGTGGCAGTAAATGTGTGTGTGTTTGTGTTTGAGTGACATTGACATTATATACAGATACAGTATATATATACATGTATTCATGTTACAGTTACTTGTGTGCATAGCAATTGTGCTAAGTGGTGCTAATCTGTATGGCTATGTCAAATGTAAGACTGGACATGGCAAGCAGCTAAGCTCCTCCCTCACGAGTATGACATCAGACTTCATCAGAAGAAACCTCATTCAAAATGTATGTGTGCATGCAGATTCAGATTAGAAACAATATCGCAAGATTTGTTGGTAACTTGACAAGGAATCGTATTTTACAGGTCGCATCTATGATGACCAGACCCAGACAGCAAACCAGCAATATGCCAGGACAAACCAATGTAATATGAATCAATGTTTCATCAAAAATAGTGAAGACTATATCATCAGTCTGCAGAGAGTGAAATTATACATCATGTACAAGTGTACATTTCATAGTCAGTGACTTCATTCCTAATTGTAACTGTGATGTTTCAGTTTATATGATGAACTTTTATTTACAGTAATATTCTAGTATTTGAGTGTTGTGTTATGTAAATATGTGTAAATATGCCTTCGTTTATGATGCTTTCCAAACTGCTCTTGAATACCATTGTGTAGTTTTTGGTGAAATTTCCACAACTCTGTGATCAGAATGGACTTACTCATATTTTGTGTGTGAGGGTCAATGACTTTTAAATCTATGCAGTCAGCTGTATCGATTGTGTTATTTGTATAAAACTTCTTATATTGCACATCCAAATTAAGTGCTTCCAATTTTTATCGTTGCACCGTGCATTTTGAAATCTACGTAGTTCACTCACCAACAAATGCACTATTTATTAACTTGGTTAAAAGTTTTAAATTTATATTAAAATACACAATAATATCGCTCCTACATGTTTCGGTCTTTAATGACCATCATCAGGGGGCTTTATCTGTACCTAACTAAAGTTATATTTATGTTAAAAAACTCAGTAAAATTATGTCGTTATATAAATTAGGTGATGTGGCAGCGTGTCGTAGAGCGGCATGCTGCTCTATGACATGCTTTTTTAACATAAATATAACTATAGTTAGGTACAGATAAAGCTCCCTGATGATGGTCATTAGAGACCAAAACATAGAAGCGATATTATGGTGTATTTTAATGTAAATTTAAAACTTTTAACCAAGTTAATAAATAGTGCATTTGTTGGTGAGTGAACTATGTAAGTGCTTCCAGTACATTTTGAAAAACAGTTGATCATTTGCCATTTTCTCATATAAAATTTCCTCTGCACTATGACTGAATGTCAAACTCAATTCCAAACACAAAAATATGAAATAATAATGCATTATAACCTTGCTGATTTAAGTTTAGGGACCAAACATTCAGCTGCATATTAATAAATATTGACAGTCCCTGTGACATTTCTGTTGCCTAATTCTTATTCTTTCCACAATTTCCTGTTGAAAAACTTCAGTCTTATTACAAAAAAATAAATCAGTATGTAGTATATCATGTAAAATACCACTGCCTACTTGACGTATCCATTAAAATAAAACTTTTTTTTTTTTTTTAAGAAAAACTTTGTGTGTTATATACGGAAGTAACTGGTAATGACAGGGGCTTACCTTTGTCATTTCAGCTCTTTATTATTAAATCAGTCGTCATGTTACCCCCACTGTATTTCTTTGGCATTACACAGCTTCTTATGTGGAGCATTTTCACGGCTCTAAGGTCACCCTGTGGATCATACAGTGTATAGGAATAACAGAGAAGATAGCATGACACAGCATCTCATCCTTTAAGACTAACCTAAACATAATGTAATATCACTCAATTGTGCTGAATGCAATACCTGGCCACATTCCTTCTGGTTCTAGATTTATATCTTCTTTTGTCTCTTTCAGACTTCAGTGATAAAACCTATCATTCAAGACATAAGAGTATATATACATATAAACATGCACATGCACATGGATACAGTTTTCCTTAACCCTTTGACGCCTAACGTCGACTATAGTGGTCGTACCGCACTGCTAACCTCTAAATGTTGCATTTTATATATTTATTCAACAAATATAAGTACTGAATATTTTAAACACAGTATATACTCTCCAGTTTTTCCTCTTCAAAATGCAGTTTGTTTCATAAATCTAACATATTTTGTTCCTGTATTATTCACATTTTATATACAGGTTGTGCTAAAATTTAAAAAAATAATTCCGGCGCCAAAAGGTTAAGTACATGACAAAAAGTGAAGATGGATGACTTACATGAAGTTCAGTATATACTGTTTTTTTAATATATTAAATGTAACTTTCCTTTATTTAGTATAATTTGTGATGAGGATAAATGTGGAACCTGTATAATGGGTATCAGGGCTGTTTCCAAGGGATAAAGCAGCTAGTTTGAGGCATTGACCACCCACCCCCTCTAGCACTGAGCTTGAAAATGGGTAGAGTTTTACCCTTGCTTCCCTCTTTGCTTGCACTGGCATATTATAGGGTGACCTTTACCTTTATAAATATAAAACCAATGTGTGACGGGACATTTCTTCAGTTAGTAAATATGGTGAGATGTGATATTCTCACATCAGTGGGTTTTCACTCATGACATTGTTACTGTTTAAAAGCTACTGAATCCCATCAGTCTTTTTGTAATTTACATTTAAAGTACAGACCAATCATATTTATTCCCTGTACAGTAAAAGAAAACCTGATGAAAGTTAGGAAGTGCCAATGGATTTAAACAGAATCCGTAACTAAATTTTTGTTAATTGTGCAAAATGAAGGTCAGATTAAATTTGGAAAATATTTGCCACCCTCTAGTTCATTATCTTTGCCCCCTGCCCACACGTATATTACTAAGATTGAAATATATTAAAATAGTCTTTTTACCTGAGAAGTTTGGATAACAAAGGTTCACCGACTGGTGGGGCAGGAATTTTTTCTCATCATTCCTTAATCTTGATCAGATATGGGTCTCGCATAGGGGGTGCTAGTTCGTCCACCCAGCAGTACAATGACCTGTGTGTGTGAGAGAGAGAGAGACACTGACCACTGACCTCCGTTTAGCATAGTGCTTAAATTTGTTGCCCTATGCCTTCATTCCCTCGACATGGCATCGTGCACATGGCAACTTGTTAACTCTTCTCGTTTTATCTGATGTATATAGCTGTAAACAGTGATCTTTCACCAGGTGGGAAGAACACAGATTGAGGACATTTGACAATGAAGTTGTGATGAAAGTGTTTGGACCTAAACAAGAACACAAGAATGAAGACAGTTGTATAATAAGAAGCCTTACAATACTCACTCTTCATACTTAGCAGCAATGAACTACAGAAAAATGAGGAGTGGAATATTTGGACTAGCGGAGATAAGAAATTTGTTCACAACTTTGGTTGGAAAATTTCAAGGGAAGAGAACATTGGTATAGGTGAAAGGTTTCTGGATTCTGTCTATTGTCTAGTGTTCTGAATATAACACAACATTTCATACACTGTGTATTCCTACCCTCAGATGTGAAACATAGAGGCACATACTGAGCTGGATCTCACATAAAGAGTTATTCTCAATTCAACCTGAAAGCATAGATTCAGTTTCAGAAACGTTATAGTCTTCTTTGAATATGGGACATAGGACCAAGGCCAGAAACCTAGTACAATTGTACATTCTTGTTTCTGGACAGATTAGCATATGGTATGTGATATGTTTTGGAGAGTTGCTCAGTTTGACTTAAAAAGAAAAGTGTCTATCCTGACTAAGGCTTTTTATAGACATACTCTTTCCTGTCAGGTGATTACCTAGATATGAAAATTCCATAAATTTCTTTATAAAGTTAAGTTTCTTTGTCATTATCTCATTCACAATAATCCTGCAATAGACAAACAAAGGATAAAAAAACAAGCATTTATAAAATATGAGTATTTACTACAGTGTGTACACAACTTTCCAGTCTTATGTTTCCAGGAGTGAAACCGAACATGTACAACTCAAATCGAGCTTGCCAAAAATACATATTTGTGTAATCAAACATCTCTTCAAATAGCTATAGTAAAACAAACTGTAGCCTTCAAACCATCGAGAGCTACACACCCATTGACATTGCATCGTGTCCTAGAAGATATGAATCCCGTGGATTTGGCAGTTGCGACAACAGGCATCTGCATAATGTGGCCAGTTCATGTAAGGTAAAAGTAAGGTTGTGCATATTTGAATTGCTTTAGAGGCTGAAACACATGAGATTTTGCAACATTAGGACATTCAGTATTTTGATTCGGGTAAAAAAAAATGCCCCAGGTGAGGCTCGAACTCACAACCCCGGCATTGCTCACAACTACTGTCATATAAGTACCGTGCGCTAACCGATTGCGCCACTGGGGCAGACATGGAGCACCACTTCAATATTGTCAACATCAATCCGGAATACCTACTTCCTTTAGTTAAGTGAATAAACATCGTATTATGTATTAAATTAAGTTAAAATCGCCTTCCTGCACTTTCAATATCACTAACACATGCATAGGACGTAAGATTTAATTATACTGTTAACTCCTATATTAGCCATCAAATTTGCTTTTCTTTTCCTGCTTATTGTGTTATACTGTGATTGATGATCAGATTATGGTGCTATGTAAAAATATAGGTCTTTATTTTGAAATCCGAAATTAAATAAATTTGCTACGATGAAAGTCATGCTATTTCGCAATTAGTCAATTAATGTAGCATATTGATGACATAGTTTCCGGTATCCGTGTCGTCTACTGCTTGTGTATATTGAATTTTGTAAATAAACGTAATGAACTCTCTGTTGCTGTTGTATTTTTACTATGTAGCTGCGAAGAGCTTTATGTAACTGTAACTGCTATGTAAAAATGAATTATTCACGTACAGTCAACATTAACGACCTAAAGGACGGCTAAATGTACGTAAATATTTCTGGATTCTTCCTGGTTAAATGATCAGCAAACAATTTGGCAATTTTTGTATGTTAAATGACATCTCTTCAGTCATGCTTAATACTGCGTGTTGTCTTTGTAATTGCAATGTGGGAACAATGTTTCTTTCCGAAGTGGAAAAGTTTTTCTTCTATAGATACGTACAGGGAACTATGATCTGGGGCGTTACGTGACGATTTGAGGTTAAGCTTATTGAGTTTGTAAGATTAAATTCAGTGTAAGTCATTGTATGAATATTTTCCGGCAAATATATGATTTGTTTAGATTATGCCGTGGTTACAACACTGCATCAAATTGTATGCTATGAACCCAAGTTCCCATCACCGAACTCTTACACAAAAGACAATTTTACACTGACTGCAAACAGAAAGTAATACCAAAACACCGGAAAGCAAATATTATAATAATACATAATATACACATTGACTGTACAAGAAGAACATACCTATTGACACTACAGATATACAATAATAGTACAGCATATTGCAGTATGGAATCATCGTAGTAGAAAATAACATAATTCACAACAACAATAGAAACATTGATTATTATGTACCTTGTTTACAACAGACACATAATAAACGTATTGGAAGGTCCATATTGGTAAAGTCATTTTTTACAAATTCTGTAACAAACTGTTTGTCTTAACAACAACTTTCACCTCTATAGGACACTAAAAGAGCTTCTTGTAACATAGTAGAGAATAGAAGACTAGTATAGAATTGAATGTAAAAAATATTGTGTTTCATTCCGCCTTATAGTCCCTTGTAAGAAGCTCCTTCGGCTTCCTGTGGAAGTGGAAGTTGTTTTAATTTAAGTGGCATTTACGTGCAGTTCTTTGTAGACATTACAACCTGCAAGTATTAGCCAGCTATTATGGAGTTTATATTTATGCGCTTGGAGATGGTAGTTAGAGTTCTGGTGTTATGTGTATGCACTTACTTTTTGTGCATTAGGTATTGCCATTATCAACTTTTGTCTTTTAACAGGTGGACTAGTTCCATGCATGCATAATGAGTTGGTTTGATGCAACTGGATTTGCTAATCTTGCTAAATCTGCCTTAAAAGAGGCTCAGAAAACTATAGATAAAGCACTTGACATAAAGGATGAAGAAAGTCAGAGCAAAACCTCATCACCAATTAGTCCTCAGGATGACACAGACAATTTCTTTGCATCTTGGGGCTTGAAATCTAGTGGAGAGAAGGAGATTGCTGATATGTCAAATGAGCGGGTGAAGGTGGACTCATCATGCAGTACAGATACTGAACAGGAGTCGCGTAAGGATGTTCCAATGGGCATAAACAGAATGGCAATGAGTACAAGCCTCTGGGGTTCTTTCACAGGATCCTTTTTTGAAAATCCACGATCAAATACAGGTGAATTTTAAAACAATATAAATTTGTAGACAGAAACCTGTAACAGTTGTTATATCTGCCATTAACTCATGCTATTCACGTGATGCTCTTTTCATCTTAGATTTTAAACCCAAATGAAAGATTGATTTAGGAAGTACTTTATTGTTGTGATGTCTGAAATAGTGGTGGAGGATGTAACTAAAGAGAATAGAGTATGCCCCTTTTTAAGAAGCAAGAACATACTGTCGGTAGTAAAATGTATTTAATTCATTTTTGTTTCTCATGTTGTGTCATTTGAGTTGTCTATGAATTTTTTGTTTATGATGTTGAAGACAGGTTAGGTTTTGAGTTTTAATACTCTTTAAGCAAAATGACTGCCCTTTTACTTTCATATAGACTCTGTACCTTGTTCCTTGCTAAATTTTACTGCTTCATATCTTGAATTTCAGACTGTCATAACAGTTCTTCGTTTTATTTGCCCATAAGTTGTGCCAGTCTTTACATGTGGATTTGGTGAAAGTTGGTGGGAAGGGGGTGATATTTCCAGCACATGAATCCTGGGTTAATTAGGTTGTAGAACAAGTCAATGTACAGATAAACAAAATTAAGCAACTCCTAATAGAAGTAGCACAAGACACGTGACACAAAGAAGAGCAACATATATCTGAGATACTGAAGACCGGATATGTGCCGTCACTTCACATTTATTAACATTCATAACATAACACGTAATGATAATATATACTGAATGGATATATGAGAATTTGTCCCTGGCAAAAATAAATACCCCAGAAGATATGCAATTTTTTAAATATTATTTTCTGTCTTTCATATTTCCTACTAGTAGCATATAAATCACAAGTATTTTACATTTAATCATAAGAGTTGCAGGAGATCTACATGCCTAACCCATCACAACTTGTTAGATTTTATTACCATAATTTTTTATCATAAATGAATTAGATATTGATCAATTTGAAATACTAAATGTTGCTCATAAATGTGTTGGGAGTGCCAGTGACATGCCAACTAGTGTGTTAACCCATCTGTATATGCTTTAACAAATTGATAGTAGGCTCTGTAGCTTGTAAATTGAGTTGCTGATGGCAGACTATTAAAGGAATTGTGTACAGAACCTTGTATGAACTTTCTGAAACAGCCATCAGTAGCTGAAGTCTAAGGTTCTTCTCCACTAATACCAAAGTTGTCATTCATTACAGGTGATAGCCAGTTCTGTCCTTTTCCTGTCATCACATTGTTGCTCTAAGATCTATGATGTTAGTGTATGTGCTTCCTCATCATATATTTTTAAGTGGTTCCTGCACCAAAATTTATGCATTGTTTGTCTCACCTGTCTGAGCTGTGTGTGCAGTCCATGTTACCCACATATATTATTACTTTAATGATACTAACTGACCTGCAGCAGTCATTCATTATGTAATATCTTAAACTGTCAATTTGATTTATGCCACTGAGGTCCAAATGTTTCTTCTGAATATTTTGTTTGTATCTGTAATGTTATGTCCCTTTGGCAGATCTTTCATTCAGTGCTTCTCTGTTAAATACAGTTGGTTCTGAAGCACCCAAATTGGATGATAGAGAAACAGATCCTGTTTTTAAGCAGCCCAAGAAGATTAGCCTTTTTCGAACGGCTTCTCTCAATCAGGAACCAGCTACATCAAAGAAGGAGAGGACTGTAGACAGGAAAAGTAGTTGGGATCATGCAGATTTGTTCAAAACTTCGGACAATGAAGAGGGAGGACTCTGCGATGATTCAAGTGAACTGGGAGTTGAGGAAGGTTTCAGTCGGAGTAAGCTGGTTGTTGAGAGTGAAGATGGAGACACGGGAGTTCATTCTAGGTTACCCAGTTGTGATGGTGATGAAGATAGGACTTTGGAAGGGGGGAATTCTGATAGGGTTTGGAGTACTGATGTTTCTGATTTTGGTAAGAAGGGAAGTGGAGCAGGAGAAACATTGGCTGTGGCTGAAGACTCTTGTGTCCCACTGGAATTGGTAAAAATGAGAGAGCCTTCAACAGCTGGGAGTTGCAAGTACAATAGGCTGTCTGTGATCTCATCAGAAAGTGACAAGAAATCCTCAGAGAGTGTTGAGGTGCTAGGTTCAGCAAGCAGTGAGGGAGGCAGTGGTTTTACAACATCCCCTGAAACAGACCTGCCACAGGTTAGTCCTGGAATGTCAGCATCATCATCAGCAGGTGGACTGGGATTGTCAGTAGAAGCGAGTTCACCAGACTCTGTAGAAGTGATACCTGATACACCCAGTTCTGTAGAGATCATTGGAGAAGGATCCAGTGGTCGAGGATCTAAGACTCCTATGTCGTCTTCACCTTATGTTTCACCAGATGATCCTCAAGGTCCACCCAGAATTCCTGCCATTGTAACTCAGCCGAACTTGCAACAAATCTCGCTGACTTTGGACAGGTAAGATTCCAGAGTCAGCTTAGGACCAGAGACAAGATTATCGTAGGATTCCCATAGAGTAGGTACCTTTTCATTAACCTGAAGACAGAGCCAGCTTATTCATAAAAGTAAAGACAAGCTGTATCCAAAAGGCCATGTATAGTAGGTACACTTTCCTTTTAATTGAAGGTGAGGTAGATGATGGGGTCTGTGTTGTAAGAAGCAAGTGAATTAGGCAGCTTTTCACTATAATGGCCTGGGTTTCATCCCATGGCAGTCCATGTGGGTTGGGTATTGGAGAGAATGAGACTGGGACAGGTTTCTGAGTACTTCAGCTTTTCCCCCTCAGTTATCATTCCATCACTGTACCTTATTCATAATCATTCATCTACCATTAACACTGTATACTCTGTACATAGACAGCATCACTAAATAAACCGCACAAGAGACAAACAAGGACTAGCTTTATTTAATGGTCACCATACATATCAGACCCTTACCATTTACCTTAAGATGGACGTGGCCTCAGACTAGTGGTGAAGGACAGATTACTCTGCCCCTGTGATTAATTAAGTGCCTGAAAAACTTAACCTCCAGGGAAAGGTCCCCCTTATCCATTGGATAGGAGATTGAGTAAATCTCAGATGCAGTCATGATGTGGTGGCAAAGGGAAAAATCTCTTCCACTGCTGGAAGTCAAACCTTGGTCATCCAGCCTGTGGCATGTCACTGTACTGACAGATGCGTGGCTTGTATCTTGTGGTAGGACTCACTATTTCTAATTGTATACTTGCCATTTAGCTGATGGAGACAGAGCCAGCCTAGGTCAAGTGACAGCATCTAGATATACTAACAGGCCCCACAAGCCAGTCTCCAAAATGTAGTACATCTTCCTAGCAAGATGATGGCAGACTTCATAATATTTATCCCTGTAACAACATTAAGCCACATTCATTTTGAATTCAGTAAGGAGATATAACACCCAATGATTAGTTATGAAATTATTTTAGTGGTAAATGGACTAGATAGGAAGAGTTATTATGATTTGTTTTAAAATAATACCCTAGAATTTACATGAAGGAGTAAAAAAAAATCTGATAACTTGAGGCTGCTTTATATAGACTCATGGATTTGAACCCAGGACCTTCTGATTATGAGCCAGCTATTTTTCTGCAAAGCCAACTTGCTTGCATGTTTTTCTGAAGTTACAGACAGCACTGTTCAAAGGCCGAAAGATATCTGAAATGCAATATAGCCAGTCAGTACTGGAAGCATGCCTCACTTTCTGTTGATTTTGATAGGCATTGTTGCAGTGTGTATTGGCTCTGCCCATGTGATGGTGTATAAAAATATATTAATCTTTGTCAGTGCAGTCAAAGCCATTGTAAAATTGTGTGTGTGGTGACATAAATTCTTATTGTTTTTTGCATTTTGTTATGCTTCATTTATTTATTTATTCACTTATTTGTTATCATTTATTATCCTTTATTATGGAAAATAGGTATGCATAGGGACAATCATGCTCTGTGTTCATGTGTCCTTTCAAATTTTTAACCAATTGGCCAATTTTTATGAAATTTGGCGAGAACATTATGCCACTGGAGGCCATTTTAAATCATACTTCTTAAATTTATTCAGTCAGTAACTGCAGCATCTTGGACATGAAATTTTTGTGTTGGGAATGACACTGTTTCCACTGAATAGAAAGTTTATTTCTCTAGTAAGTTGATAGCATTTTAACAACAGTTAGATTTATTTTAAGCTCGTGGTTCCGTGTATCGTAATTCAATGTGAATAAAAATCCAATAGATGCAACAGTATGCAGATATTTATTTACTGCAAAGCTACTCTACATGTTTCGGGTGTCACAGCACCAGTCCCGATCAGACCACGTTGGAGGGGAGTAGCGGTACAAGTAGTATGACATGTACCGGAGGCTGCGGTTACAGTTTTTAGTACTCCTGATGATGGGTGCTGTGACACCCGAAAAATGTAGAGTAGCTTTGCAGTAAATAAATATCTGCATACTGTTGCATCTGTTGGTTTTTATTCACATTGAGTTAGATTTATGTTGTGGCATGTGGTTGGCAGACATTGCATTATATGTTAGAATTTAAATGGGAAGTTTGAAGGGGTAATGTAGGCATTGCAGTGTTTCCCTTGAAAAGCATTTAGACCAGACAGCAAGATGTAATGGAAGGAAATGTTTAAGAAGTGTTTTTTGGTTCTTTTGGATTTCTGGGTGCCTAATCTCCTGTGTTTTTTTTAAATAGGATTTAGCATCCAAAAGCAGCATTGTCTTCACTTTTTTGAGTCCTTTTTTTCCTACAATTTAGGACTGCATCATTCACAAATTATTTTTCTACAACAAATATTTTTCAAGATGCACTGGAGAAAGCCTGTGCAGCCACTTACAACATTACCACTGGTAATAACGTAGGTGGAAATATAATTTAGCCATTTCTTTATCTGTCATTTACATGAATTGCATGATGGAAGTACATAATGGAGAGGTTATATCTAAATCAGAGAAAGTGAAATGAGTCTTGGTGATTCAAGCCTGCAAGTTCAGTACAGAGGAATTAATTGGTTCAGTGACTCTGAGCTTAAGATCAAAGGGGATTATTTTGAATGAAGAAGTGGGGGATGGGAGGTATCTTAAATGGCTTAAATGTAGTTCATAAGCAGTGTTTCTGGCTGCCTCGTGACATGTTTCTTTCTTGTGTTCTTTCTTCATTTCTTTACACATGCCACTTACTAACTTATGTCCTTTTAGCAGGCACCAACAACAAGAAAGAAATACTGATATAGAAAAAGTGTCACCAGATAGCGTGGAAGTTATTCCAGAAGAAGATGACGAAGAAGAAGATATGAGCGTTGCAGATGACAGCTACACATCAGCATCAGAGAGTACAGCTACAGCCACAACAACCATCATGGAACAACCTCCCCTCCCATATATGTCTGGAGGAAAGGCAGATTCTGATCTTTCTAGGTCTCCACATCACAAACCATATTGTGTGGCTGAACCATCCTCTAGCAATGAGAGTTCTTTGTATTCTAGTACTGTCAGTGTTAAAACTGACTCAGGAGAAATGAAATCACCACTTTCAAGTACCAGATCTTTGCAACACAGTTTGGCACTGCTAGATTCATCTTATAATGAAAGTTTAATTTTAACGGAAGTCCAACAGAAAGTCAAGGTTGAAGAGCCAATTTTAACACATGGCAGTGGCAGAACTAGCTTAACACTGCCATTCCCTCATGGGGAGGCATCTCAAGCAGCTACATTGACATTAACAAGTGAAGAAGGGGCTGTATTTCTTGGCAGCCAGATTGAGGGGAGTGAAATGTACTATAAGGCTGCAGGTTCTGCTAATGATTACTGTAATGACGAAGGAAGCTCACTTTCTTCAGACAGTCGGACACTGATACCCATGGACAGCAGTTGTGATGGTGTGTCTGCAATGGACAGTAGTTCTGAAGACACTACAGGTACCCTGGTGTTTGATGAATCATCTAGTGAAGGAAATACTAAGGTGACACTCCAGCAGACAAGCTCATATTATGTGAAAAAAATGTTGGCAGATGCAATGGGGGAAGAATTAGGAAAGGAGTCAAGAACAGAACGGTTGATACCAGCCAGGGACCAATCACCAATATCCTCAGAGAGGTTTGTTCTGCAAATTCTTAAAGAAAAATTGTACCATTTTGGTACTAAACATTAGATTAAGTAGGCAGCAAAATGGGTTAAATAATGCAGACTAATATATACACTGATGCTTACCATAACTTGCAAGGAAAGAAACAACATAAAGTGAAGTTAAATTCCCGGAGAGTATATTTTCTCTACATTTGTCTCATTTGTGAAAAATTTTTCTGTTATAACTAAGCAGAGCAGAATCACCTTGAAAAGCTGACAATTGCACAGTTGATTAATGAATTCCTTGATTTTATGGAATCTGCAGGTTCATTATCCCATTCATAAAAACCTGCCATTTGATTTTATCCTGAAGCTATTCAAGTCCAGTTCACATTTTCCCACTTTGTTTTTCCAAGGTCTATTTTAATATTCTCCTTTTGGGTATGCCTTTGTCTCTCAGATGGTCTCTATCCTTGAAGTTTTCGAGTTAAACATTATTATGCTTACTAAATGGACCACCAATGATTTGATCACTTTAATGATAATTTGATGAGGGGTAATGTTCTCAAACTCCTTCAAACTACTTCATGTTTATTAGGTCCAGATATTCCCCTCAGTGCCATATCTCAAATACCCTCAGTCAGTATAAGACTTGAAACTGTTGTAGTATATGAATTTACTACAACATTTTCAGACTACCAGCTGCCTCACTGCTGGGTCCAAACCATCCAGTTTTGTCTGAGCTATGATATGACTGACAGCCTGAGAGTATTTCAATGAACCTTTGGTCTGTTCTTCCTGTAGGGAGATAGGCCAAATTCACATGCACAAAGAAAGACAAGACTTAACAGTTGCTATATAATTTGAAATAATTTGTCTTCACCTTTGTTTCTGACTAGCCGCTCTGACATGGTGAAAGTAGAGTCAGATCAGACCAGCGGGCATACATCAGGTGATGAACTGGAGACCACCACTTCTTCAGATATTGAAATTATTTCTAGGTAATTGTAAATATGTTGTTTATTGCAGTTTGATAACATAGTACTAATAAAATATGAGCTACATTCATATTTTTGGAATTTCCTTAGAATAATGTGTTTAGGAAAAATATGTAGATTATGAAAAAAATAATTGGAAATGTAAACTATTCATAATAAGCACTGAAGGATTGGTCCTTTCTGTGTTGTTTATGAAACCAAATTTTGTGTTGAAACAATGAAACAGAATAGTTCTTTCAGTTAAATGACTGGCTATGGAGTGCTTTGATTGGGGTACAGTTCCTGGGAGAGGCAGGGATTTAACTGTTCACCGCTGTCTCCAGACCAGCTCTGGGGATGTTCCAGTCTCCTGTCCAGTGTGATCAGGTGCTCTTGCCAGAGGTTATAGCTCCTGGAGAGTGCAGAGTTACCACTGATCAGTGTCTAGTGGTGGGATTAAAACCTGTTGAATTTTACATGTGCAGTGCCCATATGTCTGTACAATGTGATTACATGTGAATGCAATTTGAACTAACCTTATTGAGTGGAGGCATACCGTGGTGCAAATGATGTACCAAACAGTGCGGTGGTGTCGGTAGAACCATGATCCAAAGGTGGGCCCACTGTTGACAAAATATTGAAAATGAATAGAAAATTTTATGACATTTAAAGTCTCAAAATTGTATAAAAACTAACATATTTTTATATGAGACTGAATTCCTTATTAATTGTTTAGGTATATGTTTGATACAGCTTTGTTGGTTGGTGTCTGGTACTCCAGGTACGATTTATTTGACATCTGTGACTTCTGTAGCCCTAGACAAGTGTATAGAATCCCATTTCTGAGTCAGAGGATTGTTCTGTTATATCAGTGACAGCATGAATATGAGATTGATGGTTGGTGGTTGGGACATACTGCCTGTGGGTACCAAACAAGGTGGTGAGCTTTGTCTTTCTCACATTGCTGAAGTGTTATCTTCGGTATAGATGACTCTTCTGTCTCCATGGAGAAATATCTATGTACACACATGACTGGGGATAAGACATACTCTTTGAGTAAGAGTGAGTTGTCATACCCTGAGCAGCAGGTCCCCTGTCTTATTGAAGGATGCTTTTCTTTGACTTACCTCATTTGGAATAGTTGTCTTGATCTTACTGTCCTCTAAGGTACCACATTCAGTCCAGAACCACTTGTTTATTATTTATGTAAGAACAGTGACTGTTTTGATGTTTTGCTGGCCGTGCATCTCAGTATAATCTTAGTAATTAACCAAATTAATGCACAAATTCTTGTTTCATAATAAGTTTATTATATGCCTCTATATGTTTCGAGCACTATGTGCTCATCATCAGGAGGTCAAAATTGTATTATACAGCATCTGGTATCATCACACCTGAAGGTGGCCATCCAGTGCACAGGTTGAGAGAGTCCTCTCTCAACCTGTGCACGGGATGGCCATCTACAGGTGTGATGATACCAGATGCTGTATAATACAGTTTTGACCTCCTGATGATGAGCACATAGTGCTCAAAACATGTAGAGACATATAATAAACTTATTATAAAACAAGAATTTGTGCATTAAGTTGGTTAATTACCAAGAGTAGCTGTTTGGTTTGTTCTTACTGGTGAATGTTGTGTTGCCTGTGACAGTCCAAATGGTGACAGCAGTAGCACCCACTCACGCCATAGTCCAGCCAAACTTCTTCAGTACACTGCAAGAGGGAAGTTATCATTAGCAGCAGAACGCTCAGACTCACCCAATTCTGATACACTGGGAAAGGCAGCAAGTGGCAAGATAAAAGGTAAGGGTCAGTTGAGTTGTAAATGAAAGTTTGCTGATTGCAGAGTGCACATATTTGTACGTCCTGTCACATATCCATGACTGGTATTTGCATTTGTTAGTTTCAGTACTGTCATCTGTCACATGCATATTGTAGCTGTGATTGTTCAATGAGTGTAGTTTACTATTGTGTACAATAAATTATTTGAAACTTTTTTAAAATTTTGGTATCTGAGAATGACATTAATGGTTAAAAATGAATGTCTCTGCTCAGAAACTGATGCCATATGTATTTCCCAGAATGCTACTGACCTATTTGTATGTATATTCAGAAATAGTGGCATCTTCCATAACCATTGCTCTTTTATTTAACTTCTCAGCTTAACCACCCTGATTTTGAACAAAAAATTTATGCAAGAAGTGACTTCCATACATGAATTTAATAACTTGCATTACTTACATTATTACAGACATGTAAAGATTTAATAATCTTGTTTGGTGTGTGTGTGTGTGTGTGTGTGTGTAAATGAAAATCATTCCTGTGCCTACTAAATGAAATGTTTCGTGTTTTCATTTACAAGTGTGGAATATCTTTTGTAGGCCATCAGAGAGAGTTGTCAGAGACATCTAGTGGTGGGTCAGATGACAGTCATTGTTCAGAAGTTGAAAAATTGCTGAAGGTAAGATAAGACAAATTTAAGGGCATTGCAGTCCATGTGCAATGAGCAGTATTTGTGTTTTGGCAACGTAAAACAATTTGTTTTGTTCCAACTCATAATTCTAGTTTATTTTTATGTTACTGGGAGTTATTGAATGTTTATAATTCCCATACTGAACTTCAAGTTTGTATGTTGTTTCCCAACATTCATTCATTCATTCACTTTATTTTCCGTATATCCATATACAGGTAAAGTACCAAGGATGTGGCAATTGTCAAAGTAGTTGTATAAATATCTGTTAAAAATACAGATGTCAAATGCTTAAATATAATTATAATATAATGGTGATATAGTTATTAACAATTATAACATCAGAAAAATTACATTTAAGTTGTGTGAGTTGTTACCAGTATCACACACTATTAACAAAATTAAAATAATTACAATTAAGATGTGTGTTGTTATCATTATCATATACTATTATCAGGGTTAAAATAATGTGTCAGTGAATCAGCCTCTTAAGGTTTATATTTTTCTGTCTTCCTTATATTCATAATATTCATTCATTGAGTAGAAAGAATGATGATATAAGAACCTCTTTAGTGTGGATTTAAAATATTTGTGATCATTAGTCAAAGCTTTAATATATTGAGGAAGGTGGTTAAAAACTTTTATACCTGATATATAAGCTCCGTTATTGAATTTTGATAAGTTAGCTATTGGACG
>Ga0123357_10001265_pt1 | contig 26610 bp, 23 predicted proteins | sample TergutEmb28metaG_FD_89873 | JGI IMG/M metagenome (GOLD analysis project Ga0123357, IMG submission 89873) | Embiratermes neotenicus P4 segment gut microbial communities from Petit-Saut dam, French Guiana - Emb289 P4 | ecosystem: Host-associated > Arthropoda: Insects > Digestive system > Gut ...
ATTTTTATTTTCTCTTCTGAGGTATACCGTTTCCTTTTCCTACCCATTATTTCCTCCTGGGTCTCTGGTATACCACTTTATAAGCTATGCTCTATTTCGGCAAGTTCAACTTAGGCGCGACAGATAGAAGCGATGCATGGAATAGAAGCTTATTTAAAATAATAAATCCGACAGTCTCGTTATGTGAAGTATCAACTTTTTCTTAATTTCAACTATTTCCTGTATTATTCTATTGTTAAATATTTCTCTATCAGTATTTAAAATATTTTTATTAATAAACTGTATTTTGTTCTTCTTTTTTTGTAAATCAAAATATTCGACACAATTAGAATTTATTGTTTTAAGATTATAAATTCTTTTAATTATTATTTCATTATCAATTATATCTTTTTTCATATTATCATAATACTCTAATGACATTTTTATTACATCGTTAATATAATCATATTTATTACATTTTTCAGATAAAGTTTTTAAAGACATTGCATTTTTTATATTATTCGAAATTTTAATTTTTTTATTATAATATTCGTACAATGGTTCTTTAATTATTTCAATTGCAAATTCGGCTAATTTGGAATATATTTTTGGAGCAATTAATTTGAATTCAATATCATAATATTTAAATAACTTTTTTAGTAATTCATATTTGATTTTTGTCTTTAAAATAAAATCATTTTCAATTTTTGCATGTTTTGTAACTTCCCACCAATATATAGTATTCGATTTTATTCCTAATATATCATATTCTGCTAAAGCAATATTATTAGAAACACATAATATTTTCCCATTTTTGGAATATTCTAAATTGCCAAATTTCCCTTCTTTTGCCTTTTTAGATTTTATTATATTAATATTTTTATAATTACAATCTAATATTTTATTATAGCAATATAATTCATACAACTCGCCATTAATGGATGAAATATTATAATAATTTTCTTTAAGGTAATTTCTGTTTAATTCAATAATATTTTTTTTCGTCTTCATATATTAATTAAATATTATGATTTTCTATTAGTCAAGTAAATATTTCGTTTTACCAACTATCCTTTTACCGCGCCGATCATTACGCCCTTAACAAAGTACCGCTGCAGGAACGGGTAAATCAAAAGAACCGGTACAACGGCTACGATAATGGTAGCGTATTTGATGGTCTGGGAAATATTGTCCTTGTCCAGAGCGCCGAGATCGGCGACCATGTCGGATGTGGAATTCATCAGCAGGATTTCGCGCAGCAGAACCTGCAGCGGGAACAGCAGGCGCTGACGTATAAATATGGTGGCGTTGAACCATTCATTCCAGCGGGTAACACCGTAAAACAAAATCAGTACAGAAACAGTCGGCATTGCCAGGGGTATCATTATCTGCACCAAAATACGAAAGTCGCCGGCGCCGTCAATGCGGGCCGATTCTTCAAGGCTGTCCGGCACAGCGGAAAACCCTGTGCGCATTATGATAAGGTTAAATGTACTTAACGCTGTAGGGAATATAATCGCCCAGCGGGTATTCATAAGCCCCAGATTCTGCACCTGCAGGTAAAACGGAATTAACCCGCCGGAAAAATACATGGTAAAAATTACGACAAAGGTCAAAACAGTTCTTAGATAAAAATCTTTGCGAGACAGAACGTAGGCGCCAAGCAGGGTAAGGGCCATGTTGAGCAACGTGCCTACAACAACATAAAAAATGGTATTGCCGTACGATGTGAACAACAGCGGATTCTGAAACACCTTGACATATGCGGCTACACTAAAGCCCTGGGGCAATGCCAAAAAACCTGTATGTCTTATAAGAAGGGAAGCCTGCGATATCGAACTGATCAATACATAATACATCGGATACAGGGTGATAATTACAATAACGCACAGGAAAAAATAAATTAAAGCATCAACAATTTTGTCACCATAAGTTTTTTTGAGCATTAATGATTCTCCCTGTACCTTACCACAAACGGCTTTCGCCCACATGCCGGGCAATGGTATTGGCAGTGACAACAATAATAAAATTGATGACGGAATTGAACAAACCTACAGCGGCAGAAAATGAATAGTTCATTTCAAGCAGACCCCTGCGGTATACAAACGAAGAAATAACATCTGCGGTGGAATAAATTCCTGGATTGTACAATAAAATGATTTTTTCAAAACCGACATTCATTATCTCACCAAGGCGCAGAATAAAAAGAACGATGATGGCCGGCGCAATGCCAGGAATGGTTACATGAAGCAGCCTTCTGAACCGGCCGGCGCCGTCAATGATCGCGGCTTCGTATAACTGAGGATCAACGGCGGAAATCGCGGCAAGATAAATAATCGAATTCCAGCCGGCATACTGCCATATATTGGAAGCGACATAAATGGTACGAAAAAATTTGGGCACAAGCAGCAGATTGACTTCATCCAGCCCCATTAACCTGCGTATAACATTGAAGATTCCGGATATGGAAACAAAATCTTTTACAAGGGCGCAGACTACAATCATCGAAATAAAATAAGGAAGATAAACAGCGGTCTGCGTGATCCGCTTAAACGCAGGGTTCGCGACTTCATTGATAACAAGCGCAAGGATGATCGGAGCGGGAAATCCGAACAGCAGCGCGAGCATATTTATGGCAAGGGTATTTCCGACTACTCTGGTAAAATTAACGCTGTTAAAAAATTGCAGAAAGTTTTTAAAGCCAATCCACGGGCTGCCCAGAATTCCGCGGCCGGGTGAAAAATCCTTAAAGGCGATAATTGCCCCGTAAATGGGCGCGTAATGAAAAAGCGCGTAAAACAAGAGTACGGGAATTATCATTACAAACAGGCCTTTATGAAGCCTAAAATCCCGTTTGATGCGGAACAAGGCGGTATGTTCAATAAAGATTTTTTGCTTCATAAAAATTCCTGTTTTAAATATCTGATAAAATGAACTAGTTCAGCAGCCGCTGATATTCCGGAATAACCTTGTCTATGCCCATATTTTTGATGTCTCTTACAAAATCATCATATTGGCTCATGGGCCTAGTGCCCATGATGAACAGATCTACGTTTTCGTCAACATAGGTTTTAATATCCGGGAACACATCGTTAACACGCCTTGCGCTGTCGCTTGACAGGGGCAGAGGAGGCAGCCGCCATGAAAGGTCGCAGTTATTCAGCATGTCATAACAAATCTGAATTACATTGTTGTAACTCATGGAAGTGTACATATGAAGTTCATTCTGGATAAAAGGTCCGCCCGTAGTAATAAGACCGTAACGTGTCATAACGACGTCATAGGTAAGGCCGTCGGGGCTGTGAAGCACAAGGTCGGTATATTGTGGGCCGTTCGGTGTCATGATTGCCGCTTTGCCTGCGGGTCCGAAGTTAATGGTAAACGATCCGTCAGGGCCGTAACCGTAATCAAGCAGATCGACAATAGTATTGAGGTATTTGGTATTGGCAGAAATTGCGGCGCCGCTGCCCGGAGCATCCTGATCGTACATAATCCGCCTGTTCCCGTTTTGATCCATGGGGGGCAGCATTCCGACCATTTTAAAATCTGGCATATTGTTCTGGTTGTTCATTGTCATATTATGCTTGCCCATAAAACCTGTACCAAGTCCGCCGTATTGGGAGCCGATGAGGTTATTGTAAACCTTGCCTTCGTAAGCGGCCAGTTCCAGTACGGAAAATTCAGGATCGATTAATTTATCCTTGTACCAGGTTGACATCATCTGGAGATAATCGCGGAATCCCGGTTCGATGGGTGAGTACTTTACCTGGCCCTTATCAACGTAAAAACCGTTGTCATATTTGGTGGAACCAACACCGAAGAACATTGACAATGCGTAAACACTGTTCCAGTTCTTTGCGTGTCCGAACGGGATCTCGTCTGCTTTACCGTTCCCGTTGGGATCACGGTCGCGGAATGCGTAAAGCATCTGGGTAAATTCCTGCATGTTCTGCGGTGTTTTGATATTAAGTTTATCCAGCCAGTCCTGGCGTACCTGGAGACCGTAATACAGGGCCGCTATGGGCGCACGGGCAAAGCCGAACATGTAATCGCGGCCTTCCAGTGTAGTCCAGGCTTTTGCGAGGTTGGGATTATCTTTTTTAAGTTTGGTATAATTGGGTGCGTTCTTTGCCATTGCGTCAGTCAAATCCATAATGATTTTATCGTCGATGGCCTTCTGCGGTCCGCCCGGATAATCCCGCCAGCCGTTTTCGATAATATCGGGCACATTGCGCGAAGCGATCATCAGGTTAAATTGCTCAGTCTCCTGTCCGATCGGAGCGCCGACAAATTCCACGTCTACATTTTTTAAGGCAAAAATTTGTTTCAATCCCTCGTTCTCGCCCCATGAGGTAAGAACCTGGGCGGACTTGGCATCCAGATTCCTCCACCATGTAATTTTGACAGGCCCGCCGGATGACGCCGGTGTTGTCTGGCTGCTGCCGCCGGCTATCAGAGTACCGGTAATAATCAGACTGATTAATACCAACAGACAAAATTTTTTCATGTAAAACTCCTAAAAATATTAATATTATTTCATTTTAATGGCATTTATTAACATGTGTCAACGTTTTTATTAAATCATGTTTTTACCAAATCAGCGGCAAGTCAGCATATCAAATACAATTCTGTTTATATCGTCGCAAAATACTTTCCAGTCAGGTTTTTTTGTCCAGGCTATAGTTTCAAATTCACTTTGGGGCATGCCCCGCAGAATATCACCTGCAATCGTTAGTTCTACGCCTGCTTCTTTTTGCTGCGCGTCCTGGATTGCCTGCTTCCAATTTATTGTCTCACGCAGGGCAATTTCGCGGATATCGGCCACATCCTTTGCGGCATAACGGAATAGAGCAGTTAATTTATTGGAAAGCATATTTCGTATTGAGTCGGTTCTGTCAAAAATTTCAGTTTTAATAATTTCTCCGAAATGTGCCGCAACATCATTAACAAAATCCAGCTTTAATAAAACTTCTGATTTATCCCTTTTTACTTTTAAAGTGGTGAATGCCGGCGTACTTATGAAATCAACGGTTGAACTCCAGGAAAAACCATTTTCTTTTAATTTGGAAAAGATAATCCTGATTTGTTCCGCATAATCTGCGTCATCATTTACAAAAAAATCCAGATCGTCGGAATAACGGTGATTATAGTATCCCCGGCTTAGCGCGGTACCACCGGTCAGAAAAAAGCGGGTACCGCAGTTGTTTATAATATTCATCACCCCATCTTGCAGGGGGTAAAGATTCTCTTCGTAATACCGCGACGGCAAAATCATAGCGCATCCTCAAATTTTTTGGCCAAATCCGGCCGGCTAATTCCGGGGTGTATAATTCTTTGATCGTTTCAACCCCCCAGAGACCCACGAAATAATACCAGCTGAGCCTTTCCATTGACCGTACAAAAAGCTTGTCCCGTGTAAAGGCGCCGGAGCTTTCCTGCCGGCCTTCAATAACCGCCAACATATCTTCCGGCGTGTCCAGATAATCCCAATTAAGGGAACTCATGAGCTGCAATTTTTCTTCATGGCTCAACTGTAACATAATTGCAGTATAATCAGGATATTGTTCTTTTTGCAATAATTTATTCCGATAAAGCGTAAAACCGGCTGGAAAAATTCGGATTTTAGTAATAGAATGAATTCAAACCGGTAGTAGTACAAAAATATCACGGAGGATTAATATGGAATATTTTGGATTTAACGCTTATGAAAAATCAATAAATAAAAAAGGCAGTACGACCGTCTTTATGATTAAGGACGGGGAAACGGACGCGATTGCGATATTTGGGAAAAATCCGGGATTCAAGGCAGAAAAACTACCGGGCAACAAGTTTAAGGCGCCGCTCAATCACAGGAACGCGGAAGTTCTGCGGAAAATTTTTCCGTTTACGGCACCGTCGCAGGTGCTTGGAAAAGAACGCAGCTTTGGCGTCGGGGACAGGCTGGGAATCGCGGGCCCGGGCCATGTCAGGGTTTTTGAAAAATATGACGCATATCCGGTGCTGGCCCAGCAATCGATACGCGAACTGAACCTTACGGGACGTACCTATGAAGATGTGCTTGACGCCGCGAGTTTTACGGTTTTCCGCGAGGGCTTTAAAAAAGCCTGGGGTGCGGACGGCGATCACCTAAAGACGCCGCAGGATATCAAGTACGCGCTGTCGCTGGGCTTTACAATGATCACGCTGGATTGTTCTGATCATATTAATAAAAATGTAACTGGGCAGAACGCGCCTGCGGTTCCGGCAGAGCTGGCAGCCAAATACCTGAATAAAAATTTTGATATAGGCGAAAATATTGTTTTAAGTTTCAGCGAAGACGATTTAAAGACGTGCGCGGCGATTTACTGTGATGCGATAAAATTCGCGGTTGAGATGTACAGCAAGTTTATTAAAAAAGCAAAGAAGCCGGCGGATTTTGAAATTTCCATTGACGAAACTTCCGAACCTACAACGCCGCTCCAGCATTACTTTGCCGCGCGGGAACTTATTGACGCAGGTGTAAAATTCGCTACAATGGCCCCGCGTTTCTGCGGTGAATTCCAGAAGGGAATAGATTACATAGGCGACCTAAAACAATTTGAAAATGAAATAAAAATACACGCGTCAATCGCGCGGCATTTTAAATACAAGCTCAGCATTCATTCAGGCTCGGACAAGTTTACGGTATTCCCGGCAATCGGCAAAGCGGCAAAAGGCGTCTTCCATGTAAAGACAGCAGGCACAAACTGGCTGGAAGCCATGCGGGTTGTCGCGGTATCCGACCCAGGGCTTTACCGCGAAATTCATAAATACGCCATAGCGGCTTTTTCCGAAGCGCGCAAATATTATCATGTTACAACGGATCTGGAAAAAATACCAAACATTGACAAACTGAGCGACAAAGAACTGCCTGACCTCTTCAACAGGAACGACAGCCGCCAGTTAATTCATATTACCTACGGCCTTATACTGGGTAAAAAAAATAGCGACGGAACTTTTACATTCAGGGACAGGCTGTATAAATTGTGGAGGGAAAAAGAAGAAGTTTACGCCCAGGCATTGATCAAACATATCGGCAAACACCTGGATCTTCTGGGTGTAAAAAAATCCAGCGGAGTCTGACACGGAGGCTGAAATGGAAAGGGCTCCAATGGAAAATGTTCCTCTTGAAAAAGCTCCTCTTGAAAGGGCAGTTAAAGAATACATACTGCAGGAAAAAGGCAATTACGTTTTAAAAGAAATTGCCCTAAGGCCGGATCTGGCCGGAATGAAAATTTTTGACGATCCTGTTTTTGGTTATGCCGCAGCGGACGATTCGATTTTTTTGGATTATAAAAAGCCAGGCGTAATCGGAGCGCATTTTATGGCGCCGTCCGAATGGCTCCCGAATGCAAAAAGCGTTATAAGCGTCTTCCTCCCGTTTACAAACCAGGTCCGGGAAGCCAACCGCAAAACTATGGACTGGCCCGCGGACGAATGGCTTCACGCCAGAATAGAAGGCCACGCGTTTCAGAAAAAAGTTGTTCAATTCATAATTGCGCTGCTGACCAAAGACGGCAAAGAGGCCATAGCGCCGATGCTTGACAGCAGGTTCAGCCAAAAAAGTCCGGTAACAGAGAACAAGCGGGAGCAGGATTTCTACACCAGCAACTGGTCGGAGCGGCACGCCGCCTACGCCTGCGGTCTTGGAACATTCGGCCTGTCAAAAGGATTAATTACTGCCAAAGGAGTTGCCGGGCGTTACATCAGCGTGATCACTTCAGCTCTGTATAAGGAGAGCGGCAGACCATATACAGGTATTTACGATTACTGCATAAAATGCGGCGCCTGCGCAAAGAACTGCCCGGCAAAAGCGATTACCATTGAAAACGGCAAGAACCATTTTTTATGTTCTGAATTTTTAAATACCACCAGGGAAAAATACGATCCGCGGTACGGCTGCGGCAAGTGCCAGGTAAAAGTTCCCTGCGAGTTCCGGGCGCCGGGCGGGGGGAAAGTTTTTAATTGAGTATGCGCCGTATACGTATATTGGTCGGCGGCATAAACCACGAGTCAAATTCATTCAATCCAATTATAACCGGAGAAGATGATTTTACAGTTTATGCCGGGGACGAAATTCTTGTAAACTTAAATCCCGGTTACTCGATAACAGGAATCGTTAATACGCTGCGCGAAGCAGACGCGGAAATCGTACCGGTTTTGCTTGCGCGCGCCGTTCCCAACGGCCTGGTGAGCGCTGCCTTTTATAACAGATTTAAAACTGAATTCATCGATCGCGCGGCAGAGGCCAAAAACCGGGACGCCATCGGCGGAATCTGCCTGGCCCTGCACGGCTCAATGAAGACGGAAGACCTGCTGTGCGCGGAAGAAGATCTCTGCATAAGTTTACGGAAGATGTTTCCGGATATTCCAATAACCGCGGCTTTGGACATGCACGCCAGCATAACGCCTGGGCTTTTAAAAACGGTTGACGGTTTTGCCGGTTACAAAACAGCGCCGCACACTGATGAAGCGCAGACCGGTTCCCTTGCGGCCTCCATGCTGATAGACGCGCTTGAAACCAAAAACGCAATATCCATATCTACAGTTTGCCGCCAGATTCCCATGCTAGTTGCAGGCGAAAAATCGGAGTCATCAGCAGAACCAATGGCTTCTCTTTTAAAAGAATGCCGCAGACACGAAAAGGAACCGGGCATAAAAGCTGTCTCCCTGCTGATGGGATACCCGTGGGCAGACTGCGAATATAACACCGTGACTGTACTGGTTAGTTTTTATGAATCAGCCGCCCCGGCGGTCCCGGCAACATCCGCCGGATACAGTAACGGTCAAGGCTGCAGCGTCCGGCAGATGGCTGACATCGCCATTCGTCAAAAAGCGGATACAATTGCCAAAAACCTGGCAGCCCAGGTATGGAAGCAGCGCAGGGATTTTACCTTCAGTACTGAAACTTATAAAACCAGGGCAGCCCTGGAAGCCTGCTATGTTTACGCGGAAAACGGCGAACGGCCGGTTTTTCTTTCTGACTCCGGGGACAATCCAACTGCAGGAGCAACAGGCGATTCAACAGATTTACTTGAGGCAATACTGCAAACAATTGACAGGGCAGACAAACTCCCGGCGCCTATGCTGTATTCCGGCTTTTACGACGAGGCAGCAGCGGCCGCCTGTGCCAGGGCCGGCGAAGGCGCCGAACCAGAAATAACACTGGGGGGCAATCGGGATACGGTCAACGGTAAAAAAATTCCGTTAAAGGTAAAAGTAAAAAAAATTGTACGGGGCTACGGATCGTATAAATCGGATCTTGTTTTGGTATCTTACAGAAATCTGCTTATAACAATTACATCAAAGCACATTGGTTTTGGAGACCCGGATCTGCTGCCGGCATTGGGAATTGACGCCGCCGATTATTGTCTTGTCGCGGTCAAACTTGGCTACCTCGAACCTTGTTTTACAAAAATTGCGGCCAGGGCGGTAATGGCTCTGACCAAAGGCTGTTCAAATGAGGCCCTGGAAATAATTCCGTATAAAAAAGTCAGGCGCCCCGTCTTCCCCCTTGATCCTGAGACGGATTGGAAACCGGATTAACTTCTTTCCACACGCGCTTTATTTCCTGGGCCTGTTCCGGGGTTGAAGCGTTCATCACAAGGAGAAGCCGGCAGCAGCCGTTTGAATCGGTGGCGGCCCTGCACAGCCTTGTAAAATAAGACTTTAATTCCTCGTCCTGTTTGCGCGGAATAACTCCGTAAAAAACTTTGTTCGCTTTGGCAAGCCGGCGCAATACTTCTTCCATATCGTATTTTTCCGGATTGCCAAAGTTGACGCCGCGTACTTTTTCTGTTGCGATACAGGCGTCAAGCAGATGAGTATTGTAGCCGCAGAAGTGGACATAACCGCCGCCGGTAAAATCGAGCTGGCGCTTGAGGCTTGGCACGGTAAACTCTTCGATGTGCTCCGGGCTTAACAAGGTCGAAGTATCCTCGCTGAACTTCATGCCGCCGCCGGACCTGGGCATTGCAAGCTGGTTGTAATGGGTTACGATTTTATCAGAATCAGGAATTACTTTTAAACATTCTTTAGCGCCGAGCTCTATCGCGGTACAGGCAAGATCAAGAAGATGGTTTATAAAATCCGGGTCATCGTACAGGTCGTAAAAAAAATTGTCGCCGTAAACCAGGTGGGCGACATCAATGGCGTCCTGTAAATCAAGCGGATAAACATAGGCGCCGGTACCCTGCAGTTTTTCGGCCTGGTAAGCCATGTGTTCAAGGCCCAGTTTAAATTCATCGGTAAGCTTAATGTCAGAAGGCTTCATCTTCTGCAGCGTTTCCTTGTCCAGATGTTTGATAATCCACGGCATACGCTCATCGTCAAACAGCTCAGAGACAATTCCCTTAAACAGACTGGGATAAATTCCGCAGCCCATATTTGCCCTAACCGAAGGTACAGACTGCATACCGCCAAGGGCCGCGGAGGCCATACCCTTCATCTGGGAAACAAGCATTTTGTCTTTATCAAAATGAATCTCGCGGGTACTGAATTTGGGCCATTCTTTTGACGAAGCCGGCGGATTACAATGCAGCAACAGGGGCTGCTGCACAGGCTTGCGGCCTTCCCAGACTGCGCACTGATCTTTTGCGGCTGCCTCATATTCGCCGGCGCGCCCCGCAACAATTCCGTAAATCTCTTCGTAAACTGCCTTAAGATTTGCTTCCATATAAAATAACCCCCGTTATTTATAACCCGGTTTATTTATAATTCCCGCACTGATTTTATCATGGTTTTGGCGTCTTCAACAGACGCGGCCGCGTAATCAATAATGATTTTTTTTGATTTAAGAAAATCCCTGTTATCGTCAAATTCTTTTTTGGTTAGATGCAGCATAACGATTTTATTTTTAAAAATATTTTCGTATTCCCTGAAAAGTTCCATGCCGCCGGGTTGTTTTGGATCGTTGGTTAATTCGATAACGGTGAACTGCGGAATACTTACAATTTCTTCAAAAGCGTGTCTGCCCGCGCCGTGTAAATGAATAAGCACATTATCGTGACCGGCGCAAAAGTGCGCAGTAAAAGGCCGGCCGAACTCCCGGTACATCTGCGGTGAGCACATTACGGTAGCGTCCTCCGACAAATGGCCTGCGCTGTTGCCCGGCATCCAGACATTGTAGCCGGAGATCCAGCCGCCATCAAGGAAGTCGGAGTATTTCTTTTGGTTTTCAAAATACCAGAGCAGCCCTTTTTCGCAGATACCAAAAAGTTTTTTTACTTCGTCCGGGTAATCGTAAAGGTCAGAAAAAATTTCGTTGCCCCGGATCGCATTTGCCATATCCATGGGAGATTCGCCGCCGCGCAGGCGGACCAAAAACCGGCCTTTGGCTTTTTCTTTTAAATAGCAAAAGCTGTCCATCAATATCTTAAACCACTTGTTGTCCTGCGACAGTTCAATACTGTCCAGCCTGTCCCAATCAGTTACAAAAGGAATTTGAAAACTTGTAATATCACTGAAGTGGATATCGCCGCCCATAATGGCGCTGTGCTCCGCGATCCCGAACCAGGGCTGAACCGACGGCAGCAGGTCATCGTCAATTTCGTCCCGCTGCATCCAGTGCAAGCCGGCGTCTTCAATTATGGTATCAAGATACTGATACAAATCCGCGGGGAAATTCCATTCAAGAAGCGGCCGCGCCTTTTTGCCTTTAAACGAAGTTACACTTGTTACATTTATCAGAGCTCCGGCAGGACTATTCCAAAAAGCCTTAATCCGCGGAAGCCTTTGACAAATAAGTTTTTTTAATTCCATAATAACCCCAAATTAATATATTCCTTTTTCTCTGACCAGTTCCAGGGCCTTAAGATAATTACCGGTATTGGCGCCGAACTGAACCGAATTGGTCGAGCCGAAAATAAAACCGCCTCCCGGCATAAGTATTTCCAGGGCCTGCAGGACTTCGTGTGTAAGCTCCGGCAGGGATCCTTTAATTAGGGTCTCGCACTGAATCCCGGTCCACATCGTTAGTTTATCGCCGTATTTCTTTTTGATTAATTTATTGTCCAGACCTGCTGAAACCTGAATTGACTGGTACCCGGTATATCCGGCGTCAACATAATCATCAAGGAGAAGGGAGGTATTACCGCAGCAGTGGAAAAACGAATACATCCCATTATTAACAATATCTTTATTAACGCGCTTCATCAGGGGAAAAAAGATTCTGCGCATAATTTGCGGTGAGACAATGGGCCCGGTATTCATGCAGAAATCCGATCCCTGCATCATGATTGTAACATTGTGCTTTACGCAGTGTTCGGTTAAAAGGCGGTTATAATTTACGGCGGCGTCATGAAGTGCAAGGAGATCATCGCCGGCTTCGGCCAGTACTATCATTTGATGTAAAAAATCGCCGCCAAACGGCGAGAGAAGCGCACCGTAAACATTCATGTCCCTGAACAAAACCGCCCTGTCCCTGCCGAACCTGTCTCCAAAATAATCAACCAATTCAAAAACCGAATCGTCGATTACAGATAACCTGTTGATTGTGTTTTCAATATCGGCACTGCTCAGCCTCTCCCTGCCTTCATCGGGCGTCATGCACATGATCGAGTCATTGCCCGGCGCATATTGGTAAATACGGCCTTTATGGTCTTCCCAAACGCCTTCGCCGATTTTTTTGGGAGGTTTACCGTGATGTATATTTTTGGGAGGGCAAAGCGGAACAGTCACAACATCATAATCCAGGCGTTCTACCAGCTCGGTGTAATCGCTTTTGAGCGATTCAACTACTTCATCGCGGCGGCCTTCCCAGAGCGCAATGGTCTCGTCCCTGCGGTTGCGCCAGTAAGTATGGCGCCCAAGGATATTGCTTACGTGGTCGTGATCAATGCCCCACTCGCCTACCGGAACCCTGTCAGGCTCCTTGTGATTAATCGTCATCAGTACGCGTTCTTTGCTGTTCATGGATGTATTTTAACGAAAAAAACCCCCGCCAAGAAGCGGCGCCTGGCGCCTCCGGGCGGGAGAATAATTAAAATTTAATCAGCGAGCCAGATAACGTACATACGCGGCATTTTCGATTGAAAGAGCCTGATCAATACCCATACGTTTTATTGTAGAAATAAAATTATCATAGGTTCCAAGATTTTCAGTTCCGATTATGTACTTGGTTACCATTTCCTGAACATAAATGTTAATCTCATTCATGATCCTTGCCAAATCTTGACTCTCCGCAAGTGTTGGAGTAAGAGGCGGCATATTATGTTTTAAAGCGGGCATATTCTGAATAAGATCCAGTGAATCCTTGCCTTCCTTAACATTCATATATTGGTCAATGTACCGCCAATCCTGAACCATGGCCCCGCCTATACCTGCCCTGGCATAAGCTCCCAGTCCCTGGGAAGAAGGCCAGCCCTGCGGATTGTTGATGACAATATCGGTATAAGTCGGGAAACCGTTGATCATATTGTATGAAATTCCTTCAATCCCAAAATTATAAAACATATGGCCTTCGTCACTGTAACCGTAATCCTGCAGTCTGGCTGCAAGTTCCTGGTTTTTTGACGTACCGCTGATCCCGGACAAACAGGCAGGTGCAAATGGAAAATCACCGGTAGAATATTCTGATTTTACGCCTCTCGTTAAAGTCGGATTAGGAACCATCATAAGGGAAAAACCTGGATTATTTTTCTTGGTCGCGACATTCCAGGTTGTCATCCGGCTGTTAATAGATCCCATCGACATACCGGACTGTCCTCCGGTTATTTTGGCAGAGACAGTATCAAAGTTCATGCTGAAATAATCCGGGTCGATCAATCCTTCTTTATACCACTGCGCCATCATCGCAACATAATTTTTAAAGTTTGGTTCCAATACTCCGTAATGTACAGTTCCGTCTTCGTGAATATACCAGTCGTATCCTTGGCCAAAAGCCCAGCAAAACGGGTTATTCCCGATAAGATTTTTTTCTGAAGTAAACGGTGCTGTAGCGCCTTTCTTTTCTTTAAATGCTACCAGTACATTATGAACATCATCCATTGTGGCAGGCGGCTGAAGCCCCAATTCATTCAACCAATCCATCCTTACAATAAGGCCGGAGGAAAACAAAAGACGTTCATTCCCGCGGAAGAACGGAAATACATAATATTGGCCGCTGTCAGTTCTTGCCTGCTTGGCCCAATCGGGATTGTCATTAAGGACCTTTTTGAGATTAGGCGCCCATTTATCTATTATATCATTTAATGGAACTATAACACCGTCGCCGATTGCTTTCTCGGGACCGCCCACATAACCACTTGCAAAGTTATACTCGATAATGTCCGGGAAATTACCGTCCGCAACCATCAAGTTAAAGGCTTCGGCAGCGGCTCCCGTAGGCGGATGCAGGTATTCAACATTAATACCGGTACGTCTGCTCAGTTCCTTAGCAAATGGAGTATCTCCCATATTGGCAAAATTTGCGGATTGATGGGTCTGTAGTTCCATCCAAAAAGTTACCTTTGCTGTTGAAGCCGCAGGAGCAGTTCCTCCGCTCTGACCGCCGGCAAATAGCGGCAGGGATATCATTGATAAAATCAATACCGTTAATAATACCTTGAGACTTAGTTTCATTTTTTCCTCCGTTAAAAAATAAAAATGCAGAGTTTTTATAAACCTTTATTAACGATATTATTTTAAGTTGACCAATTAAGCCATAATTATTTTTAAAGATTTATATTGAAATATTAAGTTTTTATAATAATTGGATTTTTGTCCAATAATCAAAATTATAGATCAATATGATATTTTTTAGATCTCACGGAACTGCCCGGGAGTAACTCCGGTCAGTTTCTTGAAAACCCTGATAAAAGCACCTGAACCGCGGAAACCGCATTTTTCAGCGGCTTCATTAACTTCACAACCTGAACTTAAGTATTTCTTTCCTTCTTCGATCCTCAGTGTATTTATATATTCAAGAAGACTGGTACCGGTTTCCTCCTTGAATACCGTGGAAAGGTATGCGGGATTCATGCCGAAATGCAGGCTTGTAATGGAAATATTAATATCAGGATTCCGGAAATTTTCATTTATATAATTTTTGACTTTCTTGCTTAACCGGTGATTTTGCCTGTCACGGCGTATGGAAATATTGAATTTACAGATTTCAACAGCAGCTTTCTCAAGTGTAATTGCCAAATTCTCCTGCTCAATATTTTCTAAATTAAAACTCTGTGATAACAAATCATTGGTTAAAATATCCTGTTCCATACCTTTTATAAGGCTGCCCAGCAGATTATAGGCAAGCAGTCTGTTCATTCTGCCGGACCTGTTATGGGGATACGAATTATCAGTCCAAATCTGCTGCAGCAGATTACAGGTATTCTCACTGTCTCCCAGACGGACCAGGTTAATGAGCTTTTGCTCAGTTTCATAATTATACTGAAATCTGCCGCCAAAATATTTTACATCACGATAATGTAATATTGTTTGTCCTGTTTTTGGATCAAGAAATCCCAGAGTTTCCAAAGCTTCCAGATTGGAATAATAAATACCTTCCAGACCGCGGCGAGGTTCTCCCAAAGCGGTTAATACAGGTAAATGAAAAAATTCTCCGGCTTCCTGCTGCGTATATTCAATCAAATCCTCAAGCCGTTCAATAAAAGAATCATCGTTCCCAGGCCAGTTTACAATTGCAGATACATACTCACCTGTACTTATCATTTCTGCAGTAAAGTTCTCTCCCACTGCTTCCAAAAAAATATGTATGATGATTTGATGCAGGGTATTGATAATCTCACTCTCGTTTTCAGAAAGAATTTTGCCAAAACCCGGAAGATATAAAGCAAAAACCATTACAATGTTCCAATCTCCGTTAAGACAAATTTTATAACGTTCGATTTCCGGTTTTCCGTTAACCGGATCAAAAGGTCTATTCAAGAGAGTATTAATAAAGTATTTTTTAAGCGCCCTAAAATTTCTTCCCAGAGCAGCCTGTGCATCCAAAGCTTTGTTTTCAATCCATTTAAATTCATCTATGCGGTTTAATTCAGCTTCATTATTTCCTGTCCCTTCCGAACGATTAAAAACCGCCATTAATTTTTTTACAGGATCATAATTTCGCCTGGATAGTATATATGAAAGAAAAAGTCCCAGCAGCGTACAGCCAAAGAGACCTGCAAATGTGATAAATTGTATTTGCCTTGCTTTTGCTTTTTCCAGGGTCTCGGGTAAAAAATAAAAATATTTCCAGTCCGTCAATTTTGAATAAAGAGTTAAAATTCTGTAACCGGTATTTCCAATCAACTTCTTGCTGCTTGAATCTCCATAAGTATTAACTCCGTTCGAATTTAATAATGCAAACTCCGAATTTTCACCAGATCCAAAAGTATTCTGATGATTATCGGGAACAATATAAATTTTTCCTCCGTTTGATTCATATGATCTTAAAAATCTATCATCAAAAATTTCTTTTTTGTATGATATAACCAAAGTAGCAGAAGTATCACCGGAAAATCCTTCGGTACTGGCAAGAAGAAGCAGGATTCTGTCATTAACAAGAATTATTTTGTTTTGACCGGGATCTCTGATTATGCTCTTGAAGGATTCCAGATTAATTGATTCATTCAGGAAATAAAGGTTATAAAAAAGATCGATCGAATAATAACCGGATGAATTTACAATGGAATTCAGAGGATTAAACACCACAAAAATATCATTAACCATGGGTAATATAATCTGCATTGTCCGGATTTGCTTAATCGCCTGCACCATATTCCACTGATCTTTGGGCTGGAGCATAGTCTTTACCAAAGTAAGAGCCTGAATATCAGAGTCCATGGAAAGCTGCTGAAGAGCCTGGTATGCACTGCCTGCAAAATTATCCATTTCAATTCTGAACTGTTCAAATGACGCTTCATAAATTTCCTTGGAACTGTTATTTATGGCTGCAAAAGAATAAAAATAAATTATTATGCTAAAGACCAGCGGTATCAGAAGAATAGCCAAATAAGAAGCAAACCAGCGGAAGAGAACATGACCATGGATTTTCTTATTATAGAATATGCTATTAATCATCTTTGCCACAGGAATTTATTTTATCATATTATTGTATAAGTTGAAATTAAAAAATTTATATTATCCAATAAAAAAACCCCGCCGTGAAGCGGGGAATTATTGCCGGGTAAAACTTCGGTTAGCGCTTATTGTACCGGTCCAGGGCTGCGTTCTGGATTTCAAGGACACGGTCAATACCCATACGCCTTACCTGGGCGGTAAAGGTGTCAAATGTTCCCAGGTTCTCTGTTCCCAGGATGTATTTGGTAACCATTTCGTTTACATAGGTATTTATCTCATTCATAATCCTGGCCTGTTCCTGGCTTTCGGCAGGTGTCGGGGTAAGGGGCGGGAGGTTGTGTTTGAGGGCGTCCATGTTGATGATTCTGTTAAGTGATTCCTGGGCTTCTTTGGTATTTAAGAGCTGCGGCATATAGCGTTCGTCCTGCAGGAATGATCCGCCGAAACTTGCCCTGGCATAGGCGGCGACACCCTGGGAGGGAGTCCAGCCATTGGGATTGCCAATTGCGGCGGTGGTATATGTGGGATACCCGTTCACCATATTGTACGAAACACCTTCTATCCCGAAGTTAAAGAGCATATGCCCTTCGTCGCTGTAGCCGTAATCAAGGAACTGGGCGGCAAGCTGCTGATTTTTTGTTGTTCCGCTGATGGTTCCGCAGGCAGTGGGCGGTACCGGGAAATCACCGAACGAGTATTCGGATTTTTGGCCTTTGGTTATGCTGGGATTGGGCACCATCATAAGGGAGAATGACGGATTGGTGGGTTTGGCCGCGAGATTGCGCGCGTTCATACCGCTGCTTAGCCAGCCGTTTGACATTCCGGATTTTCCGTCAAGCAGTTTGGAAGTTACTGCCGCGAAATTATTGCTGAATATATCCTGATCGATTAAGCCTTCCCTGTACCACTGGGCCATTGTCGTCAAATAATTGCGGAAGCCCGGCTCAAGAACTCCGTAATGGATCTTTCCGTCGCTGTGGACGTAGAAACCGTAATTCTGCCCAAAGGCGTAGCAAAAGGCATTGTCGCCGATTAAGATACCGCTTTCGCCGGTGTACGGCGATACAGCGCCTTTTTTATCCCTAAAAGCAACTAGTACATTATACACATCGTCCAGGGTCTGCGGATCCTTAAGGCCAAGGTCGGCAAGCCAGTCCATACGCATATACAGGCCAAAAGAAAACAAAAGTATCTGCCCGTCGCGGATAAATGGATAATCATAATAACTGCCGGTATCGGTTCTGGACTGTCTGGCGTAATCCGGATTATTTGCGAAAATCTTCTTTAAATTGGGCGACCATTTATCGATAATATCGTTCAAACGGACAATTACGCCGTCGGAAATGGCTTTTTCCGGACCGCCCGGGTAATTTGTGGCAAAGTTCCATTCGATAATGTCCGGATAATTTCCGTCGGCCACCATCAGGTTAAATGCCTCGTTCTCTGTTCCGGCGGAAGGATGCGTATATGTTACATCAATTCCCAAACGGCGGCTAAGTTCTTTGGAAAAAAACGTATCGCCCTGGTTTACAAAATTGGCCGCAACATTGGCATTAATGGGCATCCATACAGTCAGCTTTTTGTTGGCTGCAGCCGGGGTTGTACCTGTCTGACCGCTTGAGAAAAGCGGCAAGGCGGTTATTGAAAGAATCAAGACTTCCAATAAAAGAATTCGTACACGCTTCATTGTTATCCTCCATAGTTATGGTATAGATTTATTTTATACTGAATTTTACTTATAAGCTATGCTTCTGTATAAATTTTGAAGTCTGATTTAAAGCTTTATATTAATAAATTCCATATTAACCAAAATTTAACAAAAATCAATTATCATTCAATTAATAGCCATTGTCATTTAATTTATAACCATATTATACTTGTTTCCAATGAGCGATACTCAGCAGGAATCGGGAAAAAATATAAAAATAAAGCTGCAATCGGTCAACCTTTATTACGGAACCAACCATGCCCTGGGCGATCTGAATTTTGAGATACCGGCCTGTTCGATAATAGCGATTATTGGGCCATCCGGCTGCGGAAAATCTTCGCTGCTGCGGCTTTTTAACCGCATGAATGACTTGATTCCGGGCACAAAGGTGGAAGGGGATATAATTTTAAACGACAGCGGGATTTACGGCAAAGATACCGATGTTGTACTTTTAAGACAAAAAGTCGGCATGGTTTTCCAGAAACCCAATGTCTTCCCAATGAGTATTTACGCCAATATTACCACCGCGCCCAGGCGTCACGGTGTCAAAAATAAAAAACAGCTGGCCGCGATTGCGGAACACAGCCTTACACAGGTAGGCCTTTGGGACGAAGTCAAGGATATTCTTAACAGACCGGCCCAGGGCCTGGCAACAGGACAGCAGCAAAGGCTGTGCATTGCCCGTTCCCTTGCCGTGGAACCGGAAGTTATTCTTATGGACGAATCCTGTAGCGCCCTGGACCCGGAATCCACAATGGAAGTTGAAGAACTGATGCTGGAACTGGCGGCCAAATATACGATTATAATCGTGACGCACAATATGGAGCAGGCCCGCCGTGTTTCGGATATGTCGGCTTTTATGATGATAGACGATAAAAAAATCGGCCGGCTGGTAGAGTATGCCCCGACTTCGGAGATGTTCATAAGGCCCAAAGATGTGCGTACGGAAGATTATATAAGCGGCAGGTACGGATGAACCAACATATACAAAAAAATCCAAACAGGAATTTTCTGGCGGGAATGCTGAATTTAATTTTATGCCTGCTGTGCGCGTGCTTCTTTGGCGCGTGCCGGGACATGAACGCAGTAGTAGTCGCCGGCTCCACATCAGTGCAGCCCTACGCGGAAATACTCGCGGAGGAATTCATGATCCTCGATCCGGCCAAGGAAGTTGACGTCCAGGGCGGCGGGTCTTCGGCGGGCATTACCGCGGTCCAGACAGGCGCCGCCGAAATCGGGATGTCTTCCCGTGAGTTAAAAGACGAAGAACAGTTATTGTGGTCCGTGGAAATAGCCAAAGACGGGCTGGCAATAATTATCAATCCCGGCAATCATATTCAGAATATAAGTATAGACCAAATCCGCGATATTTACGCATTTAAGATTACCAACTGGAGCGAAATTGGAGGGGCCAACAAAAAGATACACATTATTTCCCGCGAGGAAGGTTCCGGAACAAGGAGCGCTTTTGAGGAACTGATCATGGGCGAAAGCCGCATTACCCCCAAAGCCATAATCCAGGATTCCAACGGCGCGGTAAGACAGCTTGTCGCCGATGATCCCGACTCAATTGGATTTATTTCTCTGGGACTGGTTGATAAAACGGTAAAGGCGCTCAATCTTGATAACGTAAAGGCGACGCGGGAAAACATTTTAAACGGCGAATACAAACTCTACAGGCCGTTCCTTTTTATTGCCAGGCAAAAGCCGGAAGGCGACGCCATGGAATATATTGATTTTGTCCTTTCCAAACACGGGCAGCAGCTTCTTTCTGACGAGGGACTTATTCCGGAACAGAGCGGGGATCAGCCGATATAATGAAAAACAAAAACATCAGGCCGGAGATTTCCGGACCAATATTTTTAACGCTGGCGGTTTCGTCAATCGCCGCGCTGGCGCTCATCACGGTATTTATTATTGTAAGGGGCGTCCCCATAATCGCGGAGACCGGCGTAATAAATTTTATCTTTGGGATGACCTGGGCGCCAAGCCGCGGCGAGTTCGGAATTTTCCCGATGATAGTCGGAACGGTTACGGTAACACTGGGAGCCGCAATTCTTGGCGTTCCGATCGGCATCTGCTGCAGCATCTTTCTCTCCGAGTACGCGCCGGCGGTGTTAAGGAATATTTTCAGGCCGGCCATACAGCTGCTCGCGGGCATTCCTTCCGTTGTCTACGGTTTCTGGGGCCTGCTGTTCATTGTGCCCGCCATCCGGATTTATCTGGGAGGGCCGGGTTTAAGCATTCTTGCCGGTTCGATCATTCTGGCAATTATGGTTTTGCCTACGGTTATAAGTATATCCGAAGTTTCTATCCTTGCCCTTCCCCGCCAGTACAAGGAAGGCGCCCTTGCCCTGGGGCTTACGCACTGGCAGGCAATTACATCGGTTATTCTGCCGGCAGCAAAATCAGGTATTGTCGCAGCGGTAATTCTGGGAATCGGCCGGGCAATAGGAGAAACAATGGCGGTCATCATGGTTTTGGGCAACGCGGTCGCACTGCCGGAATCAATTCTTGATCCGGTCAGAACCCTGACCACAAACATCGGCATCGAAATGGGATACGCCGCGGGAAAGCACCAGGAAGCCCTTTTCGCTACCGGCATCGTATTGTTTGTGATCATCATGATTCTGAACGCATGCGCGCAGTATATTACAAGGAAAAAATAAAGAATGAAAATAAGTTCCCGCGCAAGCGAAAGGATCGCGAAAATATTTATTTGGGCCGCGGCGCTGCTTGTTATGGCGGTACTGATAAATATTATCGTTTACATATTGATCAAGGGCCTGCCGATCATCAACTGGAATTTCCTTACAGACATACCGCACAACATGGGGCGATCGGGCGGCATTGCTTCAACAATAATCGGGACTATCCTGATCACAATAGTTGCCGTTGTCATAGCCGCTCCGTTCGGCATAGGGACGGCGTTTTACCTTGCCGAATATACACACGAAAGTATTGTCACCCGCATCATCCGGTTCAGCGCGGAATCCCTGGCAGGCATTCCTTCGATTGTCTACGGCCTTTTTGGTTTTATTTTCTTTGTAATTTTTTTAAACCTTGGCTGGTCGATACTTTCCGGCGGGCTGACTCTTGCCTTTATGATACTGCCAACCATGATACGCACTGCAGAAGAAGCAATCCGGGCCGTGCCGAATTCTTACCGCGAAACAAGTTTTTCCCTGGGCGCCACCAAATGGCAGACGATACGGAAAGCTGTTTTTCCGTCCGCCCTGCAGGGAATTGTCAACGGAATTATTTTAAGCATAGGACGCTGTGTCGCAGAAACAGCTGCGGTTATCCTTACAGCCGGATCTGCATTGCGGATGCCTTCTTCGATTTTTTCGCCGACGCGGACCATGGCCGTCCATTTTTACATACTGGCCAGGGAAGGAATTTCCATGGAGAACGCCTACGGTACGGCTGCTCTTTTGATCATTTTAATTTTTATTATCAATGTAATCGCAAATGCGCTGGTTAACCGGTTCATCGCGAAGGGCCGTTAACGGGAGAAAAAATGGCGGAGCAAATAAAGATTGCGATAAAAGACCTCAATTTTTTCTACGGCAGCAGACAGGCCATTTATGAACTGAACCTGGACATACGCGCCAACCAGATACTTTCGGTATTTGGCCCGGCAAACAGCGGCATTACAACGACGCTTCGAACTATGAACCGCCTTTGCGATTTGAACTCTCTGGCGCGCACGGAAGGCGAAATCCTGCTTGACGGCGCAAGCATTTTTACGCCGGGAGTAAATGTCACAGAACTGCGGCGTAAAATAGGAATGGTTTTTGATGTACCAACTCCGCTCCCGATTTCCATTTTCAATAATATAGCGTATGGCCCAAGGCTGAGCGGAACAAAAAGCAAAAAAGAAATTGAAGAAACCGTAGAAGAAGCTTTGCGTCTGGCAGTTCTGTGGGACGAAGTCAAGGACAGGCTTAAAACACCGGCCGCCAGTTTGTCCGGAGGCCAGCAGCAGCGTCTGTGCATAGCCCGTGTTCTGGCGCTCAAACCGGAGGTAATTTTATTGGACAGGCCGTGTTCCGGCCTTGACCCCATATCGACGGCCAAAATAGAAGAATCCCTGGTGCAGCTCAAGGAACATTTTACAATAGTGATTGCGCCGCACAATGTGCAGCAGGCCGGACGAATTTCAGACAGGGCCGCATTTATGCTTATGGGAAAACTGATAGAAGAAGGACTCAAAAACGAATTTTTTTCGAATCCCAAAGACCAGAGAACGAGTGATTATATTTCGGGGAGGTTTGGATGATTAAGACACGCGGATTATTATCGGAAGAATTGAACAAGCTGCGGCAGGAACTTATGCTTATGGCCGCCAGGGTAGAGGAAGATCTGGGGAGGGCTCATGCCTTACTGCATTCCGGCGGCGAAGAACTGGCACAGGAAGTCAGGGAGAGCGAAAAATCCGTCGACGCTATGCAGTTAAAAATCGAGGATATGGCCCTGATACTTATCGCAACCCAGCAGCCTGTGGCCCGTGATTTAAGAGAACTAATAACAGTTTTTAAAATCACAGCCAGCCTTGAGCGCATCGGCGATTACGTTCTGCATCTTGCCAAGGCCGCGGAAAAGCTGGCCGCCAAGCCTCCGTTTTTTGCAACGGAAAGAATCGAAAACATGGTGGAAACCGGCGCGGAAATGCTTAAGTCCGCAATGTCCGCCTACCAGGGGCAGGACTGTGATGCCGCAAAACAGGCGGCGGCTATGGACGTCAAAATCGACGAAGAACACAAGGCGCTGACCGAAGAAGTACTCAAGCTGATGAAAAAAAAGCCGGAACTGGTCAAGGCGGCGGCCCGTCTTATAAAGCTGTCCGGATATATAGAACGCATGGGAGACCATATTACAAACATCTGCGAAGGCATTATTTTTATGATACAGGGAAAACACGTTGAACTTAACAAAACCAAATAACCTGCATTAATAAAAATTATATAAAAAAAAGCTGTCCGGTAATCAACTTTCCGGACAGCCAAATTAATCTGCAAAGAAACTTTTATTTCCCGCTGAACCTGTCGTAAGCTGCCTGGTAAATGGCGACATAACGATCGGCGCCCATATTCTTAACATCACGGACATAAGCGTCCCACTGCGAAAGCGGCCGCCTGCCGGTGACAAACTGGACTTTTGCTTCGTCAATGTAGGTGATCATGTCCGAATTGATAGGATTGAGCTCATCCTGTTCGGCAGTGGTAAACGAAAGGATGGGCATTGCCGCGAGTTTTATAAACGGTTTTACAATATCGTAGGAAGTGTACAGGATCGCGGGCAGACGGGCCTTTTCCATTTCGTCGGTGGCAAAAACGGGGCAGCCGCCGCCGGCCCAGCCTATCGCGTACTGGCCGATGGACTGCGGAGCGTTAAGGCCGTCGGGGTTATTGGTAACAAGTTCGGTTACCCTTCTTGAACCGTCAGGCTGTCTTGCCCAGGTTACGCCTTCCGGGCCCAGCCAAAGCATGGTAGCGCCTTCTTCGCCGTAATAAAAATCGATCCAGCGCATGGTCTCTGCGACATGTTTATTCTGGTTGGAAATTGCAAAGGGGCCGATTCCAAAAGTAGGCCCGGTGTTGTTAAAAACCGCCTGGCCGGACGGACCCTTGGGCGGAGGAGCGGAAACAAAATCATTGGTATGTTTTGCGCCGATAATCTCCGGGCTATTGTTGGCAAAGAAAGCGCCGATTAAATCCTGCTCTCCCTTGGCGGTAAAAGTTGGAATATCCTGGGTAAACATTTCCGGATCGATAAGACTGTTGGCATACAGTTTGGTAATCCACTCAAGCTGCTGTCTAAAATTGTCGCTAATTGCGAAAAGACGGACTTTGCCGTCCGGGCCCAAATCAATGTAATTGCCGAACTGGCTGGTGCTGAGACTTCCCATTCCAAAGGCACCGTTAGTCGAATTGAAAATGGAATTGCCCTGATTCCGGTCGGAATAAGGAATTTCATCATTGGGATTACCGTTGCCGTTGGCGTCACGTGTTTTAAACGCTGTAAGCACAGCTTCGATTTCATCAAGGGAAGTCGGAACCTGCAGACCCAGACGATCAAGCCACACCTTGTTGATCCAGTTAAGCTGTACGGCAGATTCAGTGCTCAGAGATCTGGACGGCAGGGTATAAATATTTCCGTCGGGCATCTTCATTGATTTTGCCATGTCAGGCATTTCCTGCATACGCGCTTTTACGTTGGGAGCGTACTGATCGATAAGATCATTCAGCCTAATAAGAGCGCCCTTTGAACCGTAATTGATAATGTCGGAAACCCCAAAACCTACGCGGTAAAAGAAGTCAGGATAATCACCGCTGGCCATAAGGACATTCCTGCGTTCGGCAAACCCCTGGTTGGGCGCCTGTGTCCACGCGATGTGTATGTTGGACATCTTCTCGTACTCGGTAAAGCAATAAACATCGTTCCAGTCCTTGTGGGTAACATTCTGGTTTCCAAAGGCTGTCAGGGTAATTTTTTCCTTGACAATCGGATACCCCGTCGGATTAAAATTGCTGTCCGGAGCAGCCGTCTGCGCGGAACCAGCGGCCTGCGTGCCGCCGCCTGCAAACACTGCGCCTGCCGCGAGAATCAGTATTAACGCCGCAATACCGGTTCGTCTTAAATTGATCATTGATAAACCTCCAAAAAATTTTTTTCAACAAAATTTTATATCAATTTGCAGATATAAACAATGGTATTTTTATTTATCATGGTATTATTTTCCAGAATACCGATCCCATGACGCCTGATATAAAGCAACATAACGATCCGCTCCCATGTTTTTTAAATCCCGGACATAAGCATCCCACTGAGAAAGAGGGCGCCTGCCTGTTACAAATTGAACTTTGGATTCATCGATATAGGTTACAATATCAGAAATAAGCGGGTTCAATTGATCCTGTTCTTCAGTAGTAAATGACAGAATGGGCATGGCTTTTAAACCTATATACGGTTTAATTACCTCATATGAATCGAATACAATAGGATTTAATCGGGCACGTTCCATTTCTTCGGTCGCAAAAGTCGGGCAGCCGCCTCCGGCCCAGCCAATTGCGTATTGCCCGATAGATTGAGGCTGATTAAGGCCATTAGGATTATTCCGGATTAAATCGGTAATGGACAAAGAACCGTCAGAGTTTTTAACATACGATACGCCTTCTTCGCCAAGCCATATTAACAAAGTTCCTTCATATCCGTAATAATAATCAACCCACCTCATGGTTTCAGCAGGGAATTTATTTTGTCTGGAAATGACAAAAGAACCGATACTAAAAGTCGGCCCCGTATTGTTAAAAACAGCCTTACCTGATGGGCCCTTAGGAGGAGGAGCGGTAATAAAATCATCCATATTTTTAGCACCGATTATTTCGGGGCTGCCATTCGCAAAGAAAGAACCTATCAAATCCTGTTCACCTTTTGCCGTAAAAGTCGGAATATCCTGGGTAAACATTTCCGGATCAAGATAACCATTGTTATATAACTTGTTTAACCATTCCAACTGCTGTCTAAAATTATCGGTTATTGCAAAAAGGCGGATCCTGTTGTCATCCCCCAAATCTATGTAATTTCCAAATTGGGTATTGCCCAGGGAACCAATGCCAAACGCTCCATAAGTTGAATTGAATATGGAATTGCCGTTGTTACGGTCCGAATAGGGGATTTCATCATTTGGATTTCCATTACCATTGGCATCACGGGATTTAAAAGCAGCCCACATCGCTTCCAGTTCATCAAGAGATGTCGGTACATTAATGTTTAAATTTTTGTAACAGTTCAGGACTTTATTAAAACAAAGTACATATTGTTATATGTAGTGGATAGCCTATTATCTCAAATACAATTGTAGCCGAAAAAAGTAGTATACTTATTATCTTGTAATACAG
>Ga0123357_10001266_pt1 | contig 26597 bp, 20 predicted proteins | sample TergutEmb28metaG_FD_89873 | JGI IMG/M metagenome (GOLD analysis project Ga0123357, IMG submission 89873) | Embiratermes neotenicus P4 segment gut microbial communities from Petit-Saut dam, French Guiana - Emb289 P4 | ecosystem: Host-associated > Arthropoda: Insects > Digestive system > Gut ...
AACAATATATCGCTTTAAGACTATATATAAAAAAATAAAATATAAAAAATATATAGAATATATATATATATATATATATATATATATATAAAATGAAGCACTTGATAGTGAGCTAATCCCAGCTCCCAGTACACAACACAAAACACAGGTACAGTTATCCTTGTAATTACTTAAACACCAGAGCCCAAGTAACCATATGATGGAAAATTTGGGGGGAGAGGGAGGGTGAGATCTGGGGGGCAGACCTGGAATGATACTGCCAGGAATCAAACCTTTGTTCCCAGCCATCGAGCCCTTAACCTAGTTCCTGAGCTCTGATGTTACTGAAATCTGCAACACTTTTCAGAAACTCCATGGAGGAAATGAAAGTCCTTCTTGAAAGCTAGTTATTTCCTCAGCTTGTCAAGAAATTCCTGTCATTATATGGAAATTAAAATATTCTTTCTGTGTTCACAAGAGCCTGTCAGTTTTCCCTTCCCTAAGCCAGATGAATCCTGTTTCTTTAAAATCCGTTTTAATGTTATCCTCATGCCTGTGCTTAACTCTTCAAAATAGTTCTTTCCTTCAGGTTCTTCAACCAAAACTCTACATTTTTTTCCTTCTGTCCTTAATGTGCTGCATGCCCCATCCAGTTCTTCCTCCTTCATATAATCACCCAAATAATAATTTCTGACACTTTTCAGAATGGAATGTATTTCATAAAAGGAAAGGAAACTCATTCTTCTTTCTCTTCTTATTAAGCTGTTCCCATTTAGCTAATCTGAATATGCACAGCCATGAGAACCACAGCTGTTGAATTACACCTTGTGTTTTGAAATTTACAATTGAACGGCATGAACTTATCATTAGAATTTCTTACAAACAAAACACGTTCTCAAACTATTCAATTTCTTCCATATTTTCACATTATAATGGTTCATGACCAGCATTACACTATTTTCTAAATTGTTGAAAATGATGGAAGAATAATGTACACAAGAGGTAAATGAAAATTAAATGTGGTGAAATTTTATAATGCTGTGAGTTAATTTAACGGAACATAAAGTCCATTAGAATTTAATATCCTAAAATAATCTCTCAAGGCCGTCTGTATAAAGTCAGGTAAATTAATGATTCCGTCATGATATTTTATTATGGGTTTCTGCGTCTGCTGACCATATGAATTCATTGTTTTATTAGTGCGTGTTTTTTTTTAGTAGATGGTATTATTGTGTTATTTGTTTCAGTTTTTAACGAAAAACCCAACAAAGCGACTCGGCTGTGGTGTCCGAGGTGAAGAAGACGTAAGAGGCCATGCTTTCTTCAGGCGGATTGACTGGGAGAAAATTGAGAATAGAGAGGTCCAGCCACCATTCAAGCCCAAAATTGTAAGATTGGAGAATATAAGCCAGTTTGAACATCAAAATGAAATTGTATATTTATTCTTTTTTGTTAAACTGAAATTTTTATACTCTAAACAAAAGTATTAGCAATCCTTAAAACCCAAAACATTTTTGACACTGATATTGAATGATAGTGATTTTTATGCTCCACCCTTTAGTGCATAATAAGTATAGTTGTCTGCTAATACACCATGTTAGTTCTGTAATATTCTTCTAGGTTTGCCAGATGTATGCACAGAAAAATACCAATACTAAGTACAAATTTTACAAGTAAATGTGTTTTTACACGTATTATTATTTTATATATATATATATCATTTATTGTTGTTGCAACCAGGGTGTTTTGTAAGAATTTTAACATTGAGTCTGTCCAGTAGAGGGCAGACAGAGAAAGTGATGTCACATTGGAATATGATACACGTGAGTGAGTCAGGAAAGATGTTGGACATCTGTTAGCAGGTGGAACACATTTAGCTCATTGCTGTAACATAAGACTCACTGAACAGTTGTGGTTGACCTCCATGATTCTATGGACTTGGTGCTGCATTTTCAAGAATAGTTACTGCTAGACCAGAGAATTCAATACACAATTGCTGTCAAGCCTAATGACTGTAGAGAGTTGTATCTGAAGTGAAGAGTGTGGTCAGAGGAGACTAGTTAAGGACTCCATTCTTCTATGACATAATGCTGCATCATTGAGGAGTCAGTTCCCAAGATTTGAAAGAAACATACTGCTTCATCTCCGTCCAAGAGTAGCTAAGTTACAGGTGGAGGACATCTTGCAAGAAATTTCCATTAGGATGCTATCCTGAAAAGGATGTTGCCCTAAAGTCACAAGATTCATAGGACTGGACTGTTGAGTTCCCATAGCTCAAGGCAGTTGGCACTGGAACTTGAAGTTGAATCTGGGTCACATGACCCAAAAAGGCAAACATAACTGGCAAAGAAAGAACACTACACATATATCTACTTATTATAAATGAAGTGTAGTGAAAATTACACACTGTTGAGTGCCATACTGCGGCTTGAAAGGAAGAATTACATCCACCAGGTGATTGACAGTTGCCTGGATGTTCCATAACCCCTCTTTAGGGTTGTTTGTCAAAATGGGTTAGAAAAATTGAATGGGGTGTGTCAGATTCATTGGGAGCTTTGATTTTCACATGCAGTTATGGATGGAAGTTGATTTATTTTGAGACATACTATCATGCATGGATTACAAGATATGCGTTCGTATAAAATTACTTGATGTGGGTTATGTTATGTCTTTTTATGTCAGATTTATCTCGTTTTGTGCTGATATGTTTGTACAGTCTCTTGTAATAATTGCTGTAGCTGATATCTTGTATTCTTGATAAGAAAACTAGATCTGGCTCAAGACTATTTAAAGGTTGCCCATGTATGACTTTGGCTATATTTTAGCATTGTACTTTTGGCCACAAGTACATAGAGCAAAATTCCTTTAATCCAAGATCCCGTAATTCGAAAATCCTGATGTTCTGGATTAATCTGTCACTTGAGGGGAGTATTCCCTAGACTGTAAATTTTGCTTTTGTGAGAAAAAAAGCATCAGTGCAACAGGCAGATCTCAAGGACATGTTCAAAAAGGCCTCCAGGTGTGTCTGTACTTCACCTGTTGTGGTATTGCCTGAACCTCCATCTTCTACTGCCTAAACTTTTTCAACTATGAATAGTGCAGAAAACACAAAAGAGGGCCCTGATGACACAGAACCAATAGATGATAGAGATACCCAAATGGAATACTTCTTTAATTAGTTGTACAGCTCAAGTATAGGAACAGTAACAAAAAATTACCTGTAAGAACTTAGTATATGTGGCATCTGATAATCCGAAACAGTCAATAATTTGGCACCTGTCTGGTCCATCGCGAGTCAGAGTAACAAAACTTTGCTGTATTTTTTTAAGTAACCCTCAGCATATTGGTGCAATTTGTCACAAGTGTAAGACAATCAATTCAGCGTTTCCAAAATAAACTATTTTGTGCTCTGCCTTTTTATGTCAGGTGAGGTTGGAAACTTTTTATACCTCCCTACGAGCCAGAAGTGATAGCAGGTTACAAGTTTTAGGTGTAAGATATTAATTAATGTATGATAATGAGATCTGATATACTCATAGTAATGCAGTATTGCTGTCTAAAAGTTTATACTATAAACGTTTTTTTGCTGAAATGGACACTGGAAAATTGTACCTTGCAGTGCCATTTATTGATGCCATCTGTTGTCCCTACTCACCACTCCTGCAGACTGCTAACATACGTAACAATAGAACAGCAAGCATTAGGCTGTAATTTATTTTATATGCATACATATATGTGTACATATATCTGAGTAGTTCCTGCTTGCCTCACTTTATTTATTGAAGTGGTTGAAGGAAAAAAAGAATTGTGTCATGTACAGAACTCCTATTTGTAAACAATTTCACTGTACTTGAGTGAATGTGCTACATATATTCTGTGTTCCAGGAATTTTAGTGAAATCCCACTGCTTATTCATTTCAGAAACATCGCAAAGATGTTAGTAATTTTGACAAACAATTCACATCAGAGAAGACCGATCTTACACCCACTGATAAACTCTTCATGATGAACCTTGACCAGACAGAGTTTATGGGCTTCTCCTTTCTCAATCCAGAGTTTGTTCAGCATGTGTAGCTGTCCATTAGGTAAGATTGTAACACATTACATCGGCATTTTTTAACCTTTTTCAGTTGACCTACTTTTCAGTCAGAGTGAGAGTTCATGTACCCCATTTCAGTGATGACTTCAATTTTATTTTAAATGGTGTGTTACTGTGCCTTATAAATGTGGCAAGATACAAATTTTGTTTTCTTGAAAATGAAACAATTTATTCCATGGACAAAGAATGTTGAACAAAAATTAGTGGTTAAGACATTTTAGGTCCACTCAAGCTGTGTTTTTCATTGTATGGAATACATCTTGTTTATGCCCTGATCAAATTTCAGGCATTCTCAGTTCACAACTGCTGCATTACATTATATACCATAACCTACATTAGACTGTGCTGCAATGGAGTAATACTTCATTTGTTCCTTATCAGCTATCCTGTCAGCTGCAATCAGTTGACACACTATTGTCCTGGGAGTGAGTCTGTAATGAAGAAGGGTATGGAATCTGGTGTCCTGGCAACAACATGGTGAATGCTATGTTGCCACACATGAACTGTGGGAGAATACAGCGAGAAGTGCTTGAAGCTCATCTCAATCCACTACCCCACAACCTATATTCACTCCTATGTGACCAGTATTATCCTGCCTCGAAAACAATTACCTGTAAGATATCTCGTCTTCTAGAGGAATGTTAAGTGTGGGTGACAAACCTAATTCTTTTGTCCACGGGGGAGGGGAGACACTTTTGCCCATAATAATATATCTGGTCCTCTTCAACATCAAATGCTGCAGGATTCTGTCTAGATGTTGATCATGAAGACATTCTTGCCACAGACTTCGTTTGTATAGAATTTTAATGTATCACTTCTCATGCAGCAGCATACAAAAACTGAAGGGACTGTAGTAAGGGTAAGATACTTTATTTCGTCAAACAATTTTTTAAACATTGCTACAAATAGGGTCATTGCTGTGACACAGGATCTCAGAAAACCAAGATCTTGTCAGTTATCAGCTAGACAGTTTCTATTTATGTATTTCACTCTGAAGATCTCCTATTGCAGACAGAACTTAAATGTTATGACAGTCAGTTACTTTCAGGTTGAGTATTAGTGACTGGTACTGTTATTTTATGAGCAGTGATTACATTTGTCAACATTTTATTATTTTTAAAAGCGGGATCCTCATTACTGTAGCTGCTTCACAATAAAAAAAATTTAGATTATTTTCCGTTTCATTGCTAAATTTTTTTTGCTAATCATTGTACAGTGACACCAAGTTAGCAATGTGTCAACTTGTGGTTACAAAGGAGTTACTGAGGTGATTCATCTAGTAGTAAATGCCATATGGGTTATGATAGGATACTGAAACATTCAGACCTGGACACAAAATCTTTAACCATTTCTTGAAGACAGCTTGTTAAAGATATGCAGTTTCAGAATTAAATTTCTTGTAATTCATTTGGAGGAACAAAAAATCCAAATGGTGTCTAGTACACGGTACCACTAATGATCACCATACTGGTATGGAAGAAACTGAATCGTATGTTCTGATTGGCGGGACTTGGTTACTTACGTTGTAATACAGGATGTTGTATTTTTAAAGATATGATCATCATTGACAGATTACTTTAGGTACCCTATTTTTATGAAAAGTAGAGTCAATAACACTACAGTAATATATGCTTTGCTGGTGGCTGCTGAATGTCATGACAGTAAATAATGTGCATTATGTAATTCTGTATTGATCTGTGCTGAAATAGCAGTCACATTTCATAGTATCGGCATGTTGCATTGAAGTATAGGATATTACATCTTCCTCAAACATATTCATGATTATCTATAATATTATGCATTCCTATCAGCATGGTGCAGGACACAAACTGCAATTTCAGACAGTTTATGCTATTTGTCATAGTAGTGGAGGTGCTTCAAACATCTGTTATAATGATATTATGGTCTTTTGGAGTGTGATGTCATGTAGTCTTGTAGATATGTACCAGAATTTCAGAGGATGCTACTGTGTCCATCTTGAGGTTAAAACAAATGCATCTTTTTTCCTGAATATGGAGGTAGCAGGTTCCTCAGAAACATGAGGACGCATCTACCAAACTAAGAATGCATATCCTATTAGACCATGACCTTAACGCTCACTGCCGTGAGAACCTCATATCTTCTACTGTTTTAAAACTTTTGCATTTCTTCCACTGCAACCTGATGGAGGAGAGTAAAGAAAGTAAAGAACAGTAGCCAGATGATAAAGTGATTCATGAGACTTGACTGTGGAGAACATGCTAACTACATTCAAATATATTAACACACTAACATATAAGCCCAAAAGTATTTGTTTCTTCAGTTAAGGCACTGTTCTTGGTGTGATATGGTGAAGAGATACGTGACATTATCACTGGTGCTGCAGAAGATTATAATCACCTTGCAGATTCCTGCTGAAGTGCCCTGTTGGAAGACTTGACAGTGATACTTGTATTGTATATACCTTTCTCCAAGACTGTTATCTCTATGCCTGTGGTATGTGGGTAACTACTGTTTCACTGAGGCTGTCTTAGCCAATTAAGTGCCCTCATTTCTCTCATTTTCATGGAAACATAAGAACTTTCACCAGTCTTAAAGTGTGTCTCTATTTTCTTGTTATTTTTTCAACTTTGTGCCTCCCACAAGATAAGGTAAATCTGTTTGTAACAGACTTTAGTCATGCCATTACTGTCTGCCAGTCTTAATTCTTGTATGTCACTGCTCTGAGGCATCAATTGCTGTGATTTCTGTGTATTGTGTTAACATTGGAATGTCTTGCTACCACTACCACATTATGTGTTTTTAAAGTGGAGAGGAATTGACTGGATGGGGCAGAAGTGGATACATAAACTGCTCTGAAAGTGTTCATATTAGTGGCAGCACCTTGTAGATTGTGAAACTCAGATGCTAATAGGTATTATGTTCCACACCTAAACAAGTATCACTATTCTACATCAGTATCATTTTCTTAGTCAGAGTTTGTGATGTCTTAGTTTTCTTCCAAAATGTATTTTCTCAGACATATTTAACAGTTTTCTCTTGTTCAGAATGAGGGCATGCACTTACACTTAGTCATATTTTCAGTAGTAATAAGCAATGTATTCTCTTAGATTGATATCTACTTCAGTGTAGTTACTACCTTTCCCAGACATCATAATTTCATTTAGATGTGCCAAAATATTAAATCACAAATTATAGAAGGCAGTACATTGCGATCCATTTGAACTTATACGTCTTCACTGTATCAGTGCTTGAATGGCATCCACATTGAATGTGTGAATGTCTTACCACTTAATTTAATTGAAATGGATTCACCAATAATGAGGAAGTTGAACTATATATTTGAAATGTTACTTTTTAAAATAAAATTATGAATGTATCTTCCTTTTCATTATATTAATATCTTTAGTGTAACATTGGAGTGTGCTAGGTTTCAGTAGCTGACATAAGGGTTTTGTCTCCCAAATTTTTACTGAGGATGAGTTGGATTTCAGTTTCACACTGTTCATTTAGGTGTAAAATACAGTAACACCTTCTTTATGCATAACTCTGTTTTCCTTTATGACACAGACCTTTCTGTTTGTCAGTTCTGTGAAACTGCATTCAATTTATTCATTCCTTCCATTCCCACTCATTCATACTAAATCACTGTCAGTTGTTTTATTCACATGCCTCTCCTATCCTCTTTTGATTTTAATCATGTGCATTTCATTATCCTTGAAGAAAAGTTCATTATTACTATTAATAAATTCATTATAGTAGCTTCTGCTTGGTAATTGAGCAGTGTTTTTTAAATTTTGAAGTTAATTTGATGTTAGTGTGACCGTGCATCATTGATATAATAATATAAACAACTGACTAAATGCAACAATGATGATTTTATTAACAATTTCAATCAGATCAACATGTTTTGGGTGATAATTTCGCCCATCCTCAGGAGCACTGGGCTGTGTTTACAGCTTGTGGTATAAAGCACTGATGATGCTGCCTGCTGATGACCAGGATGAGGTGTTCACCTCATCCTGTAAACACAGTCTAGTGCTCCTGAGGATGGGCGAAATTATTGCCTGAAACATATTGAGCTGATTGAAATTATTAATAAAATCATCATTGTTGCATCTAGTCGGCTGTTTATATTATTATATTTGAAATTAATCTGCAACATACATTTCCACAGGAAACAAAAAAAGAAAAAAGTTTAACAACTTCAAGTTGGCATAAATTCTGAGATTTTCACAGTGCTGTGGTCGAGGATTTTGTTCTCCTAAGCCATAATGCTGTGTCTGTGGGTAATAGAGTGCTGATGTTTTGAAGAAATGCAGTTTCTGCAGAAGGTTGGGAATGGGTTACCCAATGACATACCATGTAGTCTGGAAGAACAGAAACCTTGCCTTCCAGGTCATTGCACATCTTCACTCCAGTACTGTAGTGTCACCAATTCCTGGTGCATATGCATCATCTGAGAAGAGTGAAGGCCTCAACTACACCATAGTGGAAACCTGAAATCTCGCCCTTTCTGATATGTTTGCTATAGTAAATAAAATAAATGCAGTTTGAACACAACATTCTCTCACACCCATTGACTGGCTACTTCTTTCATACCGTATCTCTTACAGTGTTTAACATCCCACATGTCCAGTGCAATTTATCATTCTCTCTCTCTCACACACAAACAATCTTTGCATTTTTATACTGTGACACAATGTGGTAAGTCAAGGTTGGTGCCCTTGCAAACTCAATATGAAACTCTAATGAAATTTGCTTCTTTTATTAAGTGTAATAAATTCAGGAATAATTTTAATGACATATTATTATAAAACATTGTAATTTTTCTCCAGCCACTAACAAATACAAGTGACACCATAATAAAGCATTTGATTTTCCATTTTCTTTCTTCTGTTGTTGCTAATATTCCAAAGAAACCTTATACAACACCTCTACAACAAATGCCTTTATAATTCTGTAAACTTTTTATACTTCCTTATCGCCTATGCAAGTTAAGTAAACTACTGCCCTCTTACTCTATTCTGGAAAATAAATTTTTGTCTTTGTTTCAGTAAACAAATTTGCTAATGTCCTAATTTAATCTGTCATAAAACAAATTTTACTTAAAAAAAACAACAAATGACCACTAAAACAAAATCATATTGGAGCCAGTTAAAGCCCTAAAAGGGTTATCTTGCTTCTTGTTTCTTCTATAATAAAAAGAAGCTACCCATGTAATGAGGAAGCTCATGATTTTCACTTCTCACCATATATTATTTGGGCTATTAACATCAAATTCAGGAGAATTAGATGAGTGGAGTATGTGTCATGTTTGGGGGAGAAGAAAAATGCATACAGGGTTTTGGTGGGTAAATGTAAAGGAAAGAGTTGATGTGGAAGACCTAGGAATGGATGGAACAATATTAAAATAGATCTTGAAGAAATAGGTTGGGAGGGAGTCAACTGGATTTATCTGGCTCAGGATAGGACAAGTGACAGGCTGTTGTGAAACTTCAGGTTCCATAAAATGTGGGGGAATTTCTTGACTAACTGAGGAACTATGAGCTTCTCAAGAAGAAAATTGCATCATGGAGTTGATTACATGAAGTGAGCCTTCCAGTTCTGTGTTTCAATTTGCTGCCTTAATCTTCTTTCAGAAGACCACTCTTTAAGAGTGAGATGTTGTCAAACAATACTAGGTTTCATAGCTACACATTTGCTATACAGTTCTCATTATCAGAAATAAAACTTTTTACATTTTTGGGGAAATAATTCGACTGAGAACAAAGTGTAGCAGTGTGTACATATGAATATTAGTCTTCTTGGATGTGGATGTTATGCAGTCTAGTAGATGTGTAACAACATTTTTTTAAGAATGTGCCTACTCAGCTGTGTGGTGTCACACTCTTGAAAGCTATAACCTTAATCCTGATGACATCTGTAACAGCATCATACCTTGTTATTTTTCATACTGCAGTATCAGTTCAACTGATAGTTCACTATAGTTTGGATTTCATTGCTTACCATCCTTTCTTCTTACAATGATCATTCTGGCACCTACCAGTCACCATATTTACCCCCCGCCCCAACACACACACACACACACACAGAGTACAGAAGAATGTACTGCACAAATATAAGGTGTTTATAAAAATGGCAGCGTTCACACCCATGAGGGCAGATTAATTTAGCATAAAAATAAATGGGAAGATAACATAACACACAACACAAAGGAAAAATAGCTGTAGTTTTGAAGAAAATGTATGTCTTCTGGGATGTTACACCATATTAACTGGTAAATATGTATAGACATTTTGGACGAGCCATTTTTAGGTTCTAGCATTCTTTTGATTGCTGGACCCTGAATGTAGAGGTAGCATGCTCCTACAAAATGTTGTTAACTGTTTACCAGCCAACCTGGCATCACACCTCAGAAGACTCAAATCTTCTTCAACCTTGGCGTGAGAACCTCGAATTTTGCAACTCATAATTTTGCTGTGTTGCAAGAATCTTCGTAAAAATGATTGAAAAGGAAGATCTATTGCTTGTAACTCCAGCCTACATGATGTGATACTAAGAGAAGTTCAGACTGTGGCGGAATGTGGAATGATCCATTTACAGTATAACTGTCATGACCTTTAAAATGAGTAATGTATCAAGAAGAACTTAATAAATGGTTCAATGGACTCATGTGCTGCTCTCTTTAATACCAGAAATGAGATTGAAATAATCAGTATCATAAATCTATACTTAGATAACACTGCATTTAGTTACATAAAGAAACTGTACAGACTCTTAAATGGCAGTGCTTTATGAATATGGAATTTGCTGTAATTTATTAAATACTATTTATTATATACATACTAGAATGGTATGAATTGATCAGGTATTAAGGTTATATGTAGGATCTCTTTGTCTTTATATATGCAATATTTCAGTGATATCATCTTTTGTATAAATACTTCCTCTATCTTATTATAAGATATTGACTTTGGAAATGGCCTAAACATCTGTAAATAGTTTGTATCTATAATAGTTGAACTATTTCCACTCATTTCTCCACTGTCCAACCTTGTCTTGAGGCTCTTTTATTTTGTGCGGCGTTCTAATTCTAATGTACAGTATTTTTAGTCTGATATACATATATATACATATATATGGTGTAGAGAATTATAAGCAAATAGGAAGGATACTCAGCCCTGAGCTGGAGTGAATAAAAATAATGTTAAATATAATCAATTGTCCAAACAGTAACATGCCCACATCTAGGCATAATAAACATATGTAAATACAATTCGATAATATTTTTCATTTTCCTGTACATCCATAATGACAATATATCATTCTCATAGAATTATTGTTTGCTGATTCTGTTAATAGCACAGTAGAGGATCTTATCCAAAATTTATGACAAAAAAAAAATTCTTATGCTGGATCTGCTGTGAATGAAACCTTCTGAATGTTACAGAAACTAATTAAAACTGGAACATGTGGTACCATACTTCAGCAATGTATAGGCTGCTAGGCCATCCAAATGTTACTTCACTAGGTGAACGATGAACACCTTTGTTTTGAAAGACATATGACCCAAAGATTTAGAAGCCAATATAATATAATGAAAAATACAGGGCAGTATCATGCTACAATTTCAAATAAATCGTCAAAGTAATCATCATCCTCAGCTAAGCCGTTTGGATCCTATTGGTCTGTCCTGGTTCATAGATCTGGTTCAGTCATCCTTCATTGGTCTTGCAAGTCTTACCACATTTTATGGACCATAAGATGCACCAGACCACAACGTGCACTGGACCATTAGATGCACCAGATTGTAAGATGCAGTGGACCATAAGGCACACAAGATTTCAAAAGGCAAATGTAGGGAAGAGTTAAGAGATAAGGATTCATTAAGTATATTTATTCTGTACAATCTGTTCTTTGACTTACCAAATGAATGTTTAGTTCTTTTTCATATTTTCATTTCTAGTTTACTCTGAATTTGACATTTCTTAAAAGTGTAATTTGTACTGCTTCAGTTGCAGTTCCATTTTTATTGAAATGCCAGTATTCTAGGATATTCTGTAGATTGGTATTTATATGTTACTGTTTCGGAGAATCCTTCTGCCACCATCTTCAGGTTACTCCAAGAAGAGTATAGTCTGTTCTCTACTTAGTGTTCCTGGACTACCATGAAGAGGGAGGCAGCCAGCTTCTCTGAAATATGGTGCCATATTCCAGTAGACTGGACTCTTCACAAGCACCACTGTGAAACCTGAAATCTTCTGTTTGTATTTGTACATGTCCAAGTTTCACATCCATGTGGTAGTATGGGAAATGCCATCACTTAATAAAATTTCATCTTCATCTCTGTCCTTACTTGTAACAGTGCATAATGTCTGATTATGGTCTCACATATTCCTTAATGGTGACATACTATATCATAGTACTACAAAACAAGATATGGATTCTATTTCTCATCAAGCCCAGGATGTGGGTGTGTTTGTATTCATCATCTTCAACACAGTAGTTCTCCTTACACTCTGTGACTGTGTAAGCACAGGCAACATTTAGTTGTGTGTCATACATCATTATGTGATCACATCATAGCCTATGTATTACGTAACTTGAAAGCTATATTCCAGCAATTAATAAACATTCATATATTGAGGATTTAAAAAATGAATTTTTAAAGAGTAGTAATAATAAAATGTACTTGGATCACGACTGGAGAGACAGGTGTGGGTGTGTTTCCAGTGACTGAATGGTACTGTATTTTATTTCTCTACTAGTATCCATCATTTCTATCTACTCACCTTAAACATGTTTAAATGCTATAAGTTGGGACCAAACATAGTGAAACAAATGAACAAGTTTGCAGACTATAATAATGACTACAGTACATTATGTTGTGTTCATTTTATCATTAATGCTCGTTTCCTAGTGCTGTGAACAAACTATGTTGATTTGTATTGTAGTCTTTGTTATGATGCTGTGTAGGCATGTAGGTGGATACCAACCTTTCGGAAATATGGAGGCAGTATGTTCCTGTAAACCACTACAATATGCCGTATGGTGTTATAACCCATAAGACTACAGTGTAGATCTTCGCCACCATGAGAACCTCAAATCTCATGATTTAGGAATAATAATAATAATAATAATAATAATAGCTTTTATTCCTGTTTTTAAAATTGCTAAGCGTATGCGTGCTTAATTTTTGTGTGCTTCATAGCACGCTAGATACTGTACATGCAATACTTTTTGGGGGGATTCTGGTAATTTAGTACAGATGTGAACACAAAGATTTATTTTTGACCAATGGTAGCAGCAGAGGTCCACTTTCATCTCTGAAAGGATTTTATAGACTAAAATATCAGTTATAATCTGAAACAGATAGATAATTAGGCCTATCTGGACATGTAAGAAAGGCCAGTTGTTTTGGAATTGATCTGCATTTTTGCTGAGAGTTCGTTTTTAACTTATGCTGAAGACAGTACATTTAAAATTAAATTTTGAATGATTTTGAAATTGATAAAGATTACATACTTGTCACTACTATTGATAATGGAGGTAATTTAAGTTAGTGTCATATGGATACGTGACATCTCAAGAGACCATGCTGCTGCTGCTGTTATTATTATTATTATTGTCATCATCGTTGTTGTTGTTGTTGATTGCAGTAAAATTCCTGTAATCTGGTATCCAATAATTCGGAAATCCTGATAATCTAGCACTTGAGGAGAGGGTTGTTTTTGCGCAGAAAAAAGCTGCCTCATTGAAACAAGTTGATGTCAGGAACATGTTCAGAAAGATCTCCAACAGTGTCTGTACATCAACTGTCATGGTATCTCCTGACCCCTTTTCTCCTACTCTGTCAACTTCTTCAGCTTTGAAGACTCCATAGAAAACTGAAGAGGACCCTGATGACCCTGACCCAGCAGACAAAGGTGATATCCAGGTGGAATATTCCTCTGATTATTTGTACAGCCCAAGTATAGGAGCAGTAACAAAAAATGGCCCAAAAGAACTTAAGTCAGTATGCATAGTGTTCAATAGTCTGGAATATCCGATAAATCGGCACCTGTCCAGTCTCATGCAAGTCGGATTAATGGAATTTTACTATTATTTAGTGTATTATATCGTGGGACAGCTTTAATGTATTGTATTTTGTTATAGTGAAAGGAGCCTGGATTAAAACTGAAACAAAAGTACAATAGTAGGCCCTATATTAATAAGTTGTAAAGACAAATGTGTTATGCTTTAATTCTTCTACACAACTGCTTACTTTTTCCACGTGTCACGTCTTGTGTGGTTGGCTCATACCATCACACTATTGCTATTTCTTCTACTGTTTTCAGTATTTTTGCCTGCAGAGTTTTCCAGAGAAATGATCTACCTATTTCAAAATGGATTAAACCAGTGACTGACCTTAGTTTTTGCGTAGTGCGTGTGTACTTTGAGAATCATATTGCTCTCAAAAAATTGATATAGTTTCAGTTACATAATTTTAAGACATCCTGCTGCAAGCACATAAAAATTTGTCTGTGCAGAATTGCAGTTACAAAGCTTGTACTGTGTACTTGTTACATTAAATTGCCTATTTTGTGCATATGGTGTTTTTAATGCCCTTAAAGTGCTTGCTCCTTTGAATTTACACCATCCATGTTTTTGCACCTTGTTTCAGTTTAATATTTTCCAGGATTCTTGCACTAGTTATAGCATTGCTCCTGCAACCTGACAATCGACTAAACATGGTGGAAATTAATGTGGCAGCTAAATGATACATTCCAAATGGGGAGTGTTATAAAATAAAGTAAAATTAATAAATATATCTATTAGAAATAAGTCTACTAGTTCAGATATTAAATCTGTTATTGTATGGTGTGTTTGTTCCAGACATAACAGTTTTACTGAATGACCTTTCGTCTTACGCATGTCATATGTTTTAAAAGTTCAAACATTTCTGAAATTTCATGTATGTGAAGTGTTCTGCTTTCTCTTAAAATATGATTGTGATAGGAAAAAAAGAGCCTGTTATCAGTACCTCACTTGTGTTACAGAGAAATTGGTTGTAAATGTTTGCAACATGTACTGCGTGCTTCTGTGGGAATGAAGATGTCAAACCTTCAGACAGTGATGTCAATGAGAAGAGGTGTCATTTTAAATTTAATGTCAGGGGGAATGTTTGAACACTTCATGGTAGACAATGTTTCAGTTTATATTAGGTATAATGGTATATTATATTGTATTATACATACAATACAAAGTCTATTAAAACACACAGTGTTAATTCTCTGTAAAATAATAAGTTGTGTAAAGTAGTTTTCTTCCTTTTCCATTCAAACTGTATTACAAGACATACAGCATGGCAACATAGTGCCTTCAGCACCATTACAAGTCATGTAACATGAAGACACAGTATCTGCAGACACCATTACAAGACACATAAAATGAGGCTGCAGTATATGCAGATGCCATTACAAGAAATGTAACATGAGGACACATTATGTTCAAACACCATTATAAGGCATAAAGTGAGGAGGCAGTGTGTGCAGACACCATTATAAGGCGTGCAGCATGAGGACATAGTATGCACAGACACCATTACAAGACATAAAATGAGGATGCAGTGTGTTCAGACACAATTACATGACATGTCCGGACACCATATCAGGAAAAGTAAGGTGGAAACACATTATGTCCAAACAACATTAAATTATATTACAAGACATTCAAAGTCAAAGTTCAATTTTTTGTTACAGACAGACAGTCTTATAAGTTCCAGCACTGTGAAATTCTGTGGGAAAGTATTTTAATTTCAGCTGGAACCACCTGACAACAGTGTCCTCTGTACTTCATGTTTTAATATATTAAGCATTGTACGTACAGAATTTTATTACATTTTACAGTGTTCAGTACTACAGAAAGTGAAATCTACCAAATTTCCTTAAACATTCGTCTGTTCCTCCACTCCCCCCCCCCCAAGTTATTAACATGCATAGTTTTAATGCAAAGAAAGCCTTCATAATTTTTTTTTAATTTTGTTATGAAATTTATGCATTCATAAACTCTGTATTGAAAACGGAGAATGCATGTTTTAGTTTTTATACATTTATCCTCAGTGAGGAATGAATTTCATTCATTTGTTTACAAAATCATTACAAAGAACCTAAGGAGCCTTTGATGTGGAACATCTGGACATATTCATTACTTGCATATGTAGTTGAAGCTAATTTCTTTAAGAATCTTGTTTCTTACCAGAAGGGTGACATGATAATGCAATACATTAAACCTTAAAATGCATACTACACTTTTAAACTAACTTGCTCCCCCTTCTCTTCCCCCTACTTCTCCTCTTGTCAGTATTTCATGGTAATGTGTAACTTTTGGTGTTGAGATGTAATGCACTGTTGGCATTGACCCTGTCACAACCGAGGGGTGCAGTTCGGCAGGTTGGCTGAGGCAGTAATCGAAAAATATACAAATTTCAGTCAAACACAACATTTAATACTGCTATTACAGTGACATGTTTTGGCTCATACGAGTCATCATAAGGCTATCTTAAGAACCATGTTTAAGGTGTACAATTAACAGTGCACATTTTGGGATCCCGAAAAGTTTACATGGTATTGGACTACTGTTATCATGTATATCCAACTTATAGTTAAAAGTTTACTGTGATTAAAACCAATTCAAACAATTCCTTATTATTATTCTGAATTATCAATTGAATAAGCTAAAAGTTATTAAAATAAGAAGTGTATCTTATCTTTGGATTATCTGGCATATAGTATATTATAAAATTAACCTTTTGTAGTACAGATCTATATGTGCCTTGATCAAGTACAATTAAAGTGAATCATCACTTGTATATTCGTATAAGCAAGTTCGTCTTTTGTATTGTTTCATCCATCACCTGTGGACCACAATCTTGATAAGTTTTATGAACTGAATTTATGTCATGCTGTAAGGTAGTTTGAATGTAATGGATTGCGTGGTACTAGGACATACAGTAATGTAATACCTGGATCTCAAGTTGTTATCGTGGCTATGTCATTTAATTGGTTTTAATCATAGTAAGCTTTTAACTATAAGTTGGATATACATGATAACAATAGTCCAATACCATGTAAACTTTTTGGAATCCCCAAATGTGCACTGTTAATTGTACACCTTAAACACGGTTCCAAAGATAGCCTGACGATGACTCGTATGAGTCAAAACATGTCACTGTAATAGCATCATTAAATGTTGTGTTTGTCTGAAATTTGTATATTCTTCGATAATTAAAAACACAACTGGATGACTACAATTAAAATGAAGCAGTAATGCTTCTGACTTGTATTTTGGAAGTGCCTGGTTTCTCAGTCGTGGCCAGGTCACTGACTATCCTGATAGGTTTTTGTGTTTTTTTTTTTAGTCTGCCCTCACATACATTGATTCATTTTCTTCAGCTGTATTGTTACCACTTCCTTCCACATCCTTTGCACTTCACTGTTCCTCTTGTTCCTACTGCATGCATTTTATTTTTCATTTTATCTGAGAGTACAGTCGTACAGTCCTTATATGTACCTTGCTGCTCTTTTTGTCCACAGTATTATGTGTTTCCTGGTCATGTTTCATTAATACATATTTGTATAACTTACTGGCTATTGAGTCTTTCTTCCAAAATGACTAATGTAATTTCTGTTGATTAACTGTTCTGAATTCATGGACAGTTACATTGAACATAATTGTCCGACAAATACTTCACAATATTTTGAGAGTAGAGTCTACTTCCATATTCATGTGACTGGTTGTCACTTTAAGTGATTTTTTATCAAGTAATTGCTGGTAGTTACCATACCTAAAATAGTTAAAATTTGCAGGGTTGATGGTCTGATGATTGCCATTATTCTCAACAATAAAAGCAATAATAAATATCAGCATAAAAACAGGCAGTTACAGGAAGTGGAGGATGAATCAGTTCCAGCAATGGCATGTACACTTATGACGGTGGACAGTTGGACATAACCGTGCAGCAAAGAATCAACATCTAAATGCCCTGTGGCCCCAACAGTCCTTGTGGTTGCTGAACATTTTCTTGTATATTAGGATGCCCATAATCCAATCTAACAACTGTGAGTAATCTCTGTTTTCATTAATATGTTCTTAATTTGCAGGAAGTCACTGTTTATTTGTAATCATATGCATGTGTGGCTTTAGGTTACTGAAAACTGATTCATCTTGTTGAGTTCTAACACGAGGCTGCAGAAGGGACAACAGTAACCCAAGCTGATATGTCACATTCTTTGTGTTCTTTGGTTTTTCATAACCTCTTATCTGATATGTAACTTCAGCTTCTGGGGTTCAGCTGCATCATATGTTGAAGCTATTCCAATATTTTGACCCACAATGTAGTCAGTGTCTTCACCCTGAAGATACAACTACCAAAGTATGAAAAATGCTGGCAGTTTTTCATTACTTTTGCAACAGAACAATACCAACATAACTGAAAATGAAGAGATAAAATTGCAGTGAATTTACAGGATATATATGGGCATAAAATTGTGTATATCATATTCAGGCAAACATATGTTCTAATTGCAGAGTAATTAATACTACATGGTGTATTGAATTGTTTTGATAGCAAAATTGCACAAGAGAATTTGCAGATTATTTTACCACACTGTGTTTGACACAGTCTACAGTCTGAAGTACGTCATATCCTTTGAGGACTGACGTTCATTTAAAACTTTAGTTAGTAGCCCACAGAGATTATAGTCCATGTCCATTACAAAGACCAGTAATTAATGTTGTATAAGTAAATAATCAGAGTTTGTTCAATAGTCATAAAAAACAAGCACATACTGTGCCAGTAAAATGCCAAGTTTTTTTACTCATTTGGGTAGAGTGCTATCGAATTTGTGTACCACACTCTGAATATACAGAAGGCTGCTGTCTCTTTCAATTTCCGGTTCCGTAATATAAGTCCCCATTTTTTATATTATTACATTTCCATGTTAAAACATCTTAAGACAAGTATCCTGTCCCAAGTAGACGGTCTGTTGCAATAAAAACAAATCCTTAAATGTGTAATTACCCAAACTGTATAGAGGTGACACTATATTGTTGTATCAGTTACATCTGTTATGTGTGTCTTTAACCAATGAAACTTGGCAAAAAAGAATAAATAAGTAATTAAAATAAAGCCAATATATAAGGCACAAGAACAACTCAACATCTATGCTCAATGGAGAACTTGCATGTGAATTACTTGCATGCTGAATTTTTAAAAGATACACCATTATAAACTGTGCAGTTTCTGAAGTCCTCTTACACAGTAAACTAACACATGGTCCTTCACATAAAATGGGATGTCCACATTGCAATTGGAAGAGGTATCTTGTATACAGTCAAATGTTAAACTTGTACAGCTCTTCACTTTAACATATTGTCTGTTATATATCTATTCTTTTCATGAACTCTGTATCATGTGAAAATATAACTGTTTCATTAAAAATGTTCAACTGCCTTGACAGTTGTTTCCTTGTCATATGATCCCTCAGGTAACAGTTTAATAATCCTATGATATTATTGAAAACTGGGTTTTTAAATTAATTCTGCTGATTCCAAATCTGGATATTACAGCTTTGAAGAAAAATGTAAAAGCCATTTGTCAAGAATATGATATTTTATTAATGAACAGAAGTTTATCCTCACTTTAATTAATAATGTCATTATTTAAAATTGTGTAGTAAGTGGTACGCACATCCACATGTTTTACATGCAAATAAAAAGAGGATAAACAACTGTACTTGTTACAACTCCTTAACTTTAATTTCTTTGATCAGCATAGCTGGTTTAATAACAGGCACTTATTTTGTGTGTTATGAAACCAAGTGAACATCTGTTGCACTGTGTAACAACGGTGACAGAACAAGAACTCGGGGTGGAAAACATCAATAAAAGGTGTAACTCCTTTTTATTAATGTTGTCATTATCATCATCATCATCATTTATCAGCAATGGTAGCTTTGCTGGTGGTGGAGGTGGTGGAGGGGAGTGGCACTGCTGGTGGCAGCAGAAGCAGTAGTAGTAGTAGTTGGTGATGGGGTGGTGGTGGTGGTGGTGGTGGTGGTATTCTAAGAGGCTTATGTTATTTTCATTGCGACTGCTTCCATTCTGTGCATTTCTGTACAACCAGTAGCTATAAGTTATGTGCTTTATTTCAGCAGCATATCACACTTACAGTAGATTGCAGGAACTGAACACATGATACATGAGCAGGGCCAGTTTCAGTTAGAATTGTCTGTCTGAGGCCATTACAGCTGCCGCATTCATTGCAGGATATCACTGCGTTATGTTACATGACTGGAATTTGGAGGAGGGTGGGGGCAGGTTCATGAGTACATGTTGCAAGTTTGAGGTACATTCTCCTAAAATTGTTTACTTTCACTTGTAATTAGTGTAATGCTTTTGTTGTAATATTAGCTGCTAGTAAAAGTTCAAGATAGTGGTTTCAAAGAGAGTGAAGTTTATAAACTTTTGCCAGCAATGTAAGGCCAACACAAATGTGACACCTGTAGTGCTTAATGAGATATCACATAGCTGTTATCCAGTGTTACTCATATTCTAGTACAGCGGTTCTAAACTGGGAGCAAGTGAAACCTCATAAACGGGTACATGAGACATATTTCGTACAAGGTCAGACAGGTCCAAGAGACCTTAAAATGTTGTTAGAAGTTTCTTTTGTAATTTACTTTGTGCATGGAATAAATAAAGCTCGTTTAGAATTAAGAAGTCTCTTTGCCTTGTGATGTTATGAGTGTATGACAACACATAGTTTACGATGGAAATAAGGTTACAGTTAAGAAGAGGCTGTCTTTCAGATATAAGGAAATCTTGAAGGAGCATCTGCATAGACATAGATTGGGGCACTCATTTTCATGAGATATTTGTAACGTATCTTTTACCAGTAAGGGAGACTGGAAGTATCATTTTTACACTCATAGTTTGGAGCACCATTTTTCGTGTGATGTATGTAAGAAATCTTTCACTGAGAAGCGCTATGTGAAGATGCATCTTCGCACTCACAGGAAGGATCAACTGTTCTCATTTGATATGTGATGTGAGCAAGAAATGTTTCAAATCGTGAGGTGCCTTGAATTGGCATACGCAAACGAGTTTCGTACTTTGGTACCTTGAGTAATCATCTAGACACAAGATAGGTACATTTTTATATCTGCTATGTGTACAAGAAATTAAGACAACACAGTTCTCTGATCACACATGTATTCAGTCATAATGGATGAGTGTGTACACTCACAAGGTATATGTAATAAATTTGTTATGAGAACATTCAGTTAGAGTGATGTCATTTCCATGACATCCATGTTGAAGATTACAGTCGTAGTGGATTGTTACGCTGGGTAGCTGAAGGTCTTACCTGCCAGATGGCAAAGTGCTTGGAATGCTCTCCCAGCCCTCTAGTGTGGAATTTGCTACATCACATGAACTGTTTCATTCATATACATGTTGGAGTCATTATGTGGTGGACCAGAAAACATAATGGTCAGCTTCAGTGTGGTGTGTGTGTGTACCAGAGTACCAATTACAATGGCCCTTAACCTCAGATGTCAGGACTTCGAGTTTCCTAGGCCTGTACGCTCATATCCTGACCTCCTTGTACTTCAGCTCTGGTGGAGAGTTTTATGAAAAACTGATATGATGGCTGTAGATTGTTACTTTAATCCATGATCACAGACATCTACGTGGAGAAGTCTGAAGAGAAGGCATTACAGCAAGTTTCATATAAGCTGCTCTGTTGGTATTACTATGTGAATAACACTTTTGTGTTCTGGCCTCACAGACTGGATAGACTCCAGAGGTTCCAGGACCACCTCAGGAGTGTCCCTCAGAACATCTAATTGACCATAATGTTGGAGAAAAATGGTCACCATGCCTTCCTACACATTTATATTTATAGGACAGCAGATGTTTCACTCAGCCAGAAGGTTCATTATAAACTCACCCAACCAAACCCCTACCAGAACTGGGGATCACATCTCCACCCTGCCATCAGGCAGGCCATCTTCTCCATTGGTATTCAGGGCTGGAACCTTATGTCAGTTGGAGTTCTTAATGGCCCTCTTTAGGAATAACAGGTACAGCAAGAAGGAAACATAACATGCCTTCAATCAACAAGCAAGGATTACTAGGCTGCATGAACAACCAGTCTCATTGACCTTCCTGCTGTCATCTATATGACCTGCAGCCATGTTAACTAGGATGCTTTCCCAGCATAGCATCAGGAGTGTTGGCCTACCAGCCAGAAATATATATCTAACTTCCTTATCTTGTGGAGGATGACCTGAGACTAAAGACCGTGGGTGTGTACAGCATCCTCTGTGAGTGTGGTCAGGACTATACTGGACAGATAAGCTTGTCCACTGAGACCAAGGTGCAAGAAATCCACTGGCACATGTGGCTTGGACAACCTAACAAGTTGGTGCTGGCATAACAATGATTCTACCATGACCATTATGCCCAATTCTAGCACACCAAATTCCTCTCCAACCAAGCTGAATATCTGGTCCAGCTTGTCAGGTAAGCGATTGTGATGGAGCTTCATCCCGACACAAACAGGGAGGATGGCCTAGTATTGGGCACAATGTGGAAACTATGCTTTACTCCTGTGAGAGTGTTGTATCCTCCCCTGCCCCCCCTCCAGACAGTTGATATGCTTATCGTCCTACTCAAGACCAACACCTTGGCTCCTTCCTCATCACTTTCTTTTTCTTCTCACTCATTCTTAACCACACCCCATACTCCTGACCCCCTAATGGATACTGCAAGTTGCTGAAACTCTATTGTCCACACCTTCTCAGCACTACCCATTGCTTTTCTTGGCTCTTTCAAGGCCACAATTACCTGTATGTCCTTCATTATACACATCTTCCTTTCTTCCAGTTTTATCTCTGCCCATTTCCAGATCCTTACAGTTTATATACAGCTGCTCCTTGGTGGTTACTGGTTGAGTTCATGTTCCTTATCGCACATCTAATTATGGACTTTGTGTCAGGGCTCCCATAACCACACCTGGCCTGTCCACTCCTCGTCCTAAATGGCATGTTCATCCCTCATGTCTTAACCAACCGGACCAACAGACTTACATATTTCCTCTTGCCTCTTGTGTCTGGAATTCGCCTAGGACTCCATGACCCTTGAAGATGCAGGCGAAACAATTTCTTCAAAATATCAGGAATCAGTAGCCTTACCACTCAGCATAACCCAGAAGACGTGACTCCTTAGGTACATACATTCTGCAGATCATTTGTAGTAGTGCAACACACATTAGGTCAGTGCCTTTGTAAGGACATAAATCTACAGTGTTAAAAATTACTACTGTTGAAATGTGAGAACAAATGTTCACTCTGAGGAACTAGGGCCTGTTTTTAGGATCTATTCTTGCATGGGATATGTCTGCATTGATGATTCAATTGTATGTAATAAAGCAGGCTTGTCTTTAGAACTTTATCTCAAGCATGGGCCAAGTATTTAAAGGTTACCATAACATCCCACACAAGACAATGAACCATACTGGATACATACACTAATGCTTAATCACATTATGAAAGTACTAATCATATTCTCCCAGATGTTTAACCTTTACCAACTTGTATTGGCATCATTAAGGACTGTAAAAAGAAAAAAACCAGCTGACACACCGGTCACTACTGCCCTCTTTGGTTCCTATATATCACTACTAGCAGGTTACCACATGTCCTGATTTTCCCAGACATGTCCGCTTTGTCAGGCATCAGAGCTGTGTGTGGGGAGTGTTTTTAATTTTCCAAAAATTGTCCAGGTTTTTGGCCACCTTTTTGAAGTTTCCTCCTGCAGTACTTGGCTCCTATAGAATAATTTTCTATATTAATAAAATCAGCTTGACTTTGACTTAATGATGTTCTGAAAAGCACAGTAAATGTGGCAAGTCTTGATGTAAATGACAAAGGAGTTCACTAGTCTTACCTCTCAAACCTCTGATATTTTGATGGAATAGTTTAAGGAGTTGGTTTGGAGCCTGACCCCTTCTTTGTATTACACTGGTACCTGCTGTTTTCTTTTCAGGGGGCCTATTGTCCAAAAAAAAATTCTTCATTCATTGTTTTTGGTGTTTTCTTTATCCTGTTTGATGTTCTCAGAGCAGAGTTGTTTTGTTCTTTAGTGGTGGTGGATTCTCAACTTGGTTCTGGGTCCCATCATGTATATTATTGGATTGACCCTTTGTCTAGCTTAGGCTGATCGGGATGTCTTTCTTCCATTGTAGAACTGACAGAAGTTGAAAGGATAGCTGTTTTGAAACTTTAGCTTTCCCAAGGTTTTTTAGATGATGGGCATTTTTGGTGTAATATTCCCTATTTGGATCTACATCCATTATTGACACATGTCCAAAGATTTTACTTATCTTCATTAACTTTCGGTTAAGTGCTCTAACTTCTTCATTCATACATGATGAAGACATCAAATCATGTCTGTGTGGAACACTTGCTAATAGTACGTTAGTATGGCTACTGTTTTTAGCAAAGTCTACCAAAAACCTGAATGCTTTCAGAGTGTTATTTTTAGCAACATCATTTGCACCACTCTAAAGGATCAAGAAATCATTTTTGGTTAGATTCGTAATAATGTTCATTGCTGTCTTAAGTGCCTATGGCAAACAAGGGTGCTCTTGATCTTCGAGCCCATGTATGATGCTAGAAGTACAAGAAAGCTGTTAGAAGTGAAAGGAGTTCGGCAAAAGTAACAAGTTTTTTTAACTGCATCGGGGAACAAATCAGGCTATGTTGTGTTAGTGGCAGAAGGTGTGTTTTCGTTTCATACCATAAAACATCGTAGTTATTACAAGAGAGCATACTGCACTTCTTTTTTATTCAAAACAGTATTTCCCGATTCTGAAATAGCCCGCAAATTTTGAGCTTCTTGGACAACGACAAAAGCAAATTCGGCAATTGCAACTCATGCTATTGACAACATAATGCAGGCATTAAAAAATAACACATTATCTTGCTGTGGAGTTGCCACATATGCAGGCAGTCACAGTGCTGTGAAGGTGTTTCCTGTTGTAATCCAGTATTTTGATTGGAAAAATTGTGGTTTGCAATCAAAGTTAATTGAAATGCAGCAACAATCAAATGAAGCTGCAGAGACTGCTGCTCAGTATATCAAGGGAAACTTAAAAAAACATGTTTTTTTAATTCGTAGAATATCTGCATTTTTGACTATTTGTTATTTCTCAAAGCTTTTTCGTATTTTAATTGTACTGAAAATGTAAACAATTTCTACATTTTTAAAGAAATACATAACAATTTTACATTATCATTGTCTGAGTCAACAATCAAAACAATAGGTGACCTGCTGAATGTCTTGTAACACTTTAGTGCAGACGTTCTGAATAACCTAAAATGCTATTAGGAACAAACATTTACATCTCACTCAGAATTTCATAATTTTAATAACTCCTAGCAGATAAACATGGAGAAGGAGTGTCACATAATAAAATTGTGACTTTTTATGTGTTCTCATTTTTTTCTGATATGTCCTCTTTTTCATGTAAGATACGTGAAAAATGCCCTCTTTTCTTGTGATGGGCATATGGTAACCCCACACTACTAGCAGCTATTCACTATAACATGTGTAACAACAAAATATCAAATGTTAGTATTCTGTGTATAAGGATGCTAATACAAAAAAACAAACTCAATCAGAAATTATGTTCCTACTGTTTAATAAATGTAAAACAGTATAATTGCCGCATTTCCAAAGCGTCATAGTATGATTATGACACATGAAGTATGTAACACTCATTGTGTTCTCAGGCTTTGTAGTACATGGAAATGGTCAGCTTCGTGCTCCAACCACTATGACTCAAAGGAAAGAGCTGCTGTTTCCAATTAGAGGCTGTGTGGTCCTCACTGCTAGTGGATTGGCAGTGCATATTGGCTATGTTTAGATGTTTACTTTTATAAAAGTTGGAAGAATGCCCTTGCTGGGAATCAAATTCCAGCTGCTCAGTCCAGAGCTAATCACTGTAGTGATTGAGCTATCCCAGATCTTATTGTCACATAAAATGATAAGTAGTATAATGTACAAACAGCATAACAATATAAAGTATTACGATTAGTAAAAAACACAGGAATGATAAATTCATTATTTCGGTTTAAAGTAGAATCCTGATCTCCCAGAAAGAATGTATCTAAAAACTCTTTAAATACTGTACTGTATGATGGAACATTTTGCATGAAGGTGGTAGTGTCATGAGTCACACTGATATTTTGTAGCAATAACCTAACACAATGTTCCTTCTGACAAATAACAAGCAGTGATTTGGTACAATGGATCTATACTTCAGTTCGTGGTTCTACGTTTTATATCACAGTTCACTGACAGTTTCATTATTCTTGTTTTTAAGCTTTCGCCGTGTTCTAAATGTAATTTATTCCTTTTTGGGTAATTCCCCGGCGTCTGAGTTCTAATTGCCGACGTTTCGGAACTCACTATCGGTTCCATCTTCATA
>Ga0123357_10001267_pt1 | contig 26584 bp, 15 predicted proteins | sample TergutEmb28metaG_FD_89873 | JGI IMG/M metagenome (GOLD analysis project Ga0123357, IMG submission 89873) | Embiratermes neotenicus P4 segment gut microbial communities from Petit-Saut dam, French Guiana - Emb289 P4 | ecosystem: Host-associated > Arthropoda: Insects > Digestive system > Gut ...
TAGGCGTCATCCAAGCCTCCGTTGCGATAGGTTTGTCGTCACAAACGATCTATCGACAATGAGAGGCTTGCTTTATTTAACTTAACTGAACTGTATTGGGCTTAACGCCTCCTACGCGTCTCACGCATACGTTCCATGAAGGGTCTCTGGCGTCCGAAGCCTTGCGATTCCTCGCAAAGCTATTTTCAACTCGATCTAAACTGGGGGGGCGTATGGGTCGATAGGCATCGTCAGAGGCGAATAGCGCCGTGATTGATGAGTTGGAGATAATGATGAATCCTGTGAAGAATCTTCGGATCATGTGTCCCAATCTGAAGTGCCGCAGCATTTTGGTGGTGCCGGAGACGGCGCGTGGCAAGAACGTAAAGTGCAGCAATTGCACGACACTGTTCAAGATCCCCGTCCAGCCGCCGGTGCCGACTCCCGTGCGGGCATAAGCGGAATTGGCATTGCGTGAAGCGATGAAGTCAAAGCCCTGAGTGCGGTTCTGGGGGCCAGCACTTGGTGTTTTGACTTCCTGCTTTTTTGCCAATACTCGTCAGCCCTTGGCTTTGCCGGGTTATGCCGGTGAAATGGAACGTTACCGGTCCGCGAATCCCCGGCAGAACCGAGGGCTGACGGGCAAATGCGTTTGTCCAGGGTAGGTGGGAGCGGGTGGGATGGGATACAATGGCTGTTTTGCATTTTGGACATGGAATCAGGAGTTTTTGTTTTATGCCAACGGCTTTAACGGCAGTGGTGCTGCTGACGATTTCAAATGCGTTTATGACATTCGCGTGGTACGGACATTTGAAGTATCCGCGATCGGCGATGTGGGTGGCGATCCTGGCGTCGTGGGGCATTGCGCTTCTGGAGTATTGTTTCCAGGTGCCGGCGAACCGGATCGGCAATGCGGGCGGACTCTCGGCATCGCAACTCAAAATCATGCAGGAAGTCATTACGCTGGTGGTGTTCTGCGTCTTCGCGTCGACGTGGCTGGGTGAAAAAATCACGTGGAATTATTACGTGGGGTTCGGATGCGTGCTGCTGGGGGTGTTCTTTGTGTATTACAAGTGGTAGGGGGAAGGTGGAAGCCGGAAGCCAGAAGTTAAAAGGTAGTGAGGTAAGGGGGGGCGACGTAAAAGAAGCCGCGGCTCGGGGGGAGCCGCGGCTTTGGGATTCATTACTTGTGACGAGAATGGTTTATTTCCGGCGACGGAGCATCAGAGTCACGGCGCCCAGTCCCAGAAGCGAGAGAGAAGCGGGTTCCGGCGTATTGCTGGTGACGGTTCCGCCGAAGAGGAAGCCCGTTGGCATCGGAGGGACACCCTGGTTGTAGGGGTCCGAACCAATCGTATGGCTATTGATGACGTTGGCAACCAATGCGTATGTTGCACCTGGGTCGGCGTTAAACGTATAGTTCACATCAATAAGGGACGCATACTCCTCTGAGACACCGGGGCTCGTCGAGGCGAGCACGTCAACGGTTGTCCATTGGTTACCAACGCACTCCATAAGTGACATGTTGGCCACCCAATCATCCGCCGCGAATTGTCCAGACAACGTATAAGACCCCGGGCCGAGCGTAAAGGTTTTCACGTAGATGTACGAGGTGCCATTGGTTTCTGTACCATTTGCGGTGATGTTAACGAAATCGTAATCCGATACCCACGAAGGAGTAGTAGGAGTGGCGGTCCAGGTCTGCGTTGATGGCCAAAGCCAGGCATTCGCATAAGGAAATGCCTCGGCGGGGGTGAGGGCTGCCGCGCTGTGGAAATCAGTGAATCCCGAACCAGTCCATGCCTGGGTGAGGGTGCTCGCTATGGTGCCATTGGGGGAGATAAGCAAGTCGTCGGTAGCGGGATTGCTGTAGACTCTACCAGTAACAGCATCATCGTTTTTCTGCACATACCGATGCTCCATCCAACCGCTGTTGTCACCGGTGTTCAAGTCGATGACTGTCTGGGCGTGTACCGCCGCGGCGCCAGACGCCAAGGCAACCACTGCCGCGAGAACTGTTGTGTACGTTGTTTTCATTGTTATTCTCTCTTTCCCTCAATTTGAGGATTTGTTCCGCTTGTTGCAAATGGAGATAAGTGCAAGGAGCAACAGCGGAATCGTGTGATAGAACCAGACCACAGCTTCGCAACACACGGAGCTGTTTCGGCAACAAGCCGGGAAACTTGGTGAGAATCCATTCGGACAATCTTGCGGGCGTCTTGCCTGTGAGATACTGCGGGCGGGCATCGCCGAGGCGATGTGGCCGTGCCTTTCAGCATGGCCAGACTTCTCAGATGATTAGGATTCGGTTGCGATGGGGCATTTTTTCTCTCCTCTAAAATAGAACCTTACACCCTGAGCTTCCCGATCGGGAAGCAAACACACATCGTTCACATGCACGAGGCAAGCGGCAGTGACTTGAAATCGCAAGATTTCAGATCATCTGCGTCATGCATTTCTGGATGTAGCAGGGGAATTCTTCATCTCTCTCTCTCCGCTCGGGAACTACCAGAAGCTTACTTTTGTCCGGCTCGCATGGGATGCGAGCGATTTTTGCCTCAACTACGTTATATATGCCACCGATTTTGGCGAATGCAAATAAAATCTGCGTCAAAAATGGTTTCCGATTTGGCAGGAGGCGTGTAGAGAGGATTTCAAAAGGAAAAACCCCGGGATTGCAATCCCGGGGCTTTTATTATGTGACATGATGTTTTTGAGAGACGTATCCTTTTTAGGGGAGTGGGGCGGAGTTATTTGCTGTCTTTTTTGTTGTTGAAGAGATTTTGGATGTTTTTACCGGCGTTTTGGAGGTTTTTGCCGGTATCTTGGAAGACTGGGCTGTTTGTAAGATCTTTGACACCTTTGCCGAGTTGGTCTTTTAGGTTATTGACGATAGCAGCGGCGTTTTTCATGCCGTCCTTGATGCCGCCGGGGATGGCGGGGTTCTCGACGATCTGCTGGGTGAGGCGGACGACGACGGAACTGATGAGGTCGGCGATTTTCATGGGGCGACCGTCAGGGTTCATGGGGTCTTGGATTTCCAGATCGGGCAGGTTGAGGTCGAGGGACATGAGGCCGCGGATGTGGACCTTGGTGCCGGTGAGTTTGAGGGTTCCGATTTTGAGATTTTTGCCGGGAGAGGATTTGGTGTTATCGCCAGCGGCGGGAGATTTGCTCTTGATGGTGTCGAGCAGGTCGTTGAGGTTGTTGTTCAGGCCGTTTTGTTCGAGGGTGACCTCAAGGCCGTCGATGGTGATGTCGTTGACCTGAATGGTGTCGGTGAGGAGTGAGGTCGGTTTGACGGAGGCGCTGCAGGACTTCATGGTGAGGATTTTGGGTTCTTTGTATTTGCCACCGGCGACGTTGGCCATGTCGAGAGAGTTGAGGGCCAGGGAGCCGCCGACGAGGCTGAGGTTGGCGGAATCGAGGTTGGTTTCGAGATTGGTGGCATACTTTCCACCAAAAATGACGCTGTGGCGGACGAGGGGGTTGCGGAAAAGGTAGACGCCCAGAAGCAGGAGGATCACGACGATGGCGAGGATGCGGAGAATGCGGCGGATTCTTTTGCCCCGAGAAGATTTGGGAGCGGGAGATTTGGGATCGCTTGACGAGACGGTGGTTTCCGACATGGAAAGTTCCTTTCAACTATCTGCGTAAGAGGACAGGTCCGGTAACAGGATACGCTTGGATGAGAGGGGATTCAACGATGAATACAGGGTGAACGCATTTGGCCATCAGAGCCGCGACCGTCAGGGAGCGACCCGCGTTGTTCGCGCATTGCCGCACGGTCGCTCCCTTACGGTCGCGGCTCTGAACTCCATATGCATTTGCCCTGACGATGAATAGCCTCGCGGATGGCGAGGCATTGTTCGAGAAGGTGCGGCAGATCGGCGAGATGGAGAATGGTGGCGGCGTCGGAAGGCGATTTCTCGGGTGTCGGATGCGTCTCGATAAAAAGACCGTTCGCCCCGACGGCAACCGCGGCTCTGGCGAGAAGAGGAACGAACTGGCGTTGACCGGCGGTGGCGGTGCCCAGGCCGCCGGGGAGTTGGGTGGAGTGGGTGGCGTCCATGAGGACGGGGGTACCGAGTTTCCCCCCCCCAAAGTTTCGAGTTTCGAGTTTCGAGTTTCGAGTTTCAGTGCCGAGGGCTTGCATTTGGGGGATGGCGGTGAAGTCGTTGACGAGTCGGTTGTAGCCGAAGAAGGTGCCGCGCTCGGTGAGGAGGATGTTTTGGTTGCCGGTGGAGCGGACTTTTTCGACGGCGTTGGCCATTTCGGCGGGGGCCATAAACTGGCCTTTTTTAATGTTGACGGGGAGCCCGGTCTGGCCGGCGGCGACGAGAAGGTCGGTCTGCCGGCAAAGGAAAGCGGGAATCTGAAGCATATCAACAACGCTCGCGGCGCGCGCGGCCTGATCGGATTCGTGGATGTCCGTGGTCACAGGAAGTGCGAGACGCTGGCGGACTTGAGCGAGGATATCGAGGCCCTGGTCCATGCCCAGGCCGCGGGGAGTGATGACGCTCGAGCGGTTGGCCTTGTCGAAGGAGGCTTTGAAGACGTAGGGGATTCCAAGTTTGCGGCAAGTGTCTTGCACGGTGCCGCCGATGTCGAGACAGAGTTGCAGCGATTCGATCACGCAGGGGCCGGCGATGAGGAGAAAGCCGGTGGAATCGGTTGCGAGAGGATTCCAAGTGAGGCTGCCGATGGGAATGGGGGACATGAGAGGCTCCGTGTAGATGGTGATATTGTAGCGGAAATGAGACAATTTTTGATTTTTGATTTTTAATTTTTGATTGAGGGGATGGAACAGAACTGTACTCCGAACGGTATCCCGGATGGCGTTGTAGAACCTTCAATCGAAAATTGAAAATCGAAAATCAAAAACAAAAAAAGCGGCAGTTTTTGCGCGAGTCGAGAAACAGAAAGCGATAACCAAAGTACAGTCAAGTTCGGTCCGATGAACCGGAAGAACTCATTATTGACCGCGAGTGCGCTCAGGGTACAGGAGAATTTTGATGCGGCAAGTCAATAAATATTTCGGAACTGGATGCTTTGTTTTGTGCCTCGGAGGGTGGGTTTATGGCGGTCAGCCAAGCTGGGCAGACTCGTTAAGCGGGGCCAAGGAAAGCGTTTTGAATGCCGCGGTGGCGGATGCGGTGACCGCGACGCAGCCGGCGCCGGTGCAAACGGTGCGGCCTGTGCAGCCGGCGCTGGTGCCAGTGGTGCCGGAGCAGGTGATGCCGGCGACGCCGATGCTGCCGACAGTGAAGTCTTTGACGCCGGCTCAGGTGGCGGATGCCAGCAAGTCCGTATTGCCGGACACGGTCGCCGCGGCCGGTGCAGCGCCGGCGAAAAGTGTGGAGCCCACCAACCTGAATGTGCCGGTGGTGGATGTGGGAGTGGACGGAACGGTAGGGGTGATCAGCGTGCAGGACCTGGACATCAACACGGCACTGCACTTTCTGTCGCTGCAGGCGCACAAGAACATCATCGCGTCGAAGGAAGTGAAAGGGAACGTGACGGTCAACCTTTACGATGTGACGTTCACGGAGGCGCTGCGTGCGTTGCTTGAGCCCAATGGTTTCGGTTACATGGAGAAGGGTAACTTCATTTACGTGTATACGCAGGAAGAACTGGCGAAAATACAGCAGCGCAATCGCAAGCCGGTCTGCCGGGTCTTCCGGCTGAGCTATTTGACGGCGCAGGACGCGGCGGTGCTGGTCAAGCCGGCGCTTTCGAGCGCGGCGGTGATAGCGCTCACGGCGCCGGCGACGACCGGGGCGTCGGCGGGCGGGTCGACGAGCGCGGCCTCGGGCGGGTCATCGGGCGGGGGAAGCACGGATACCGGCGGCATGAGCTACTCGACGGAAGACGCTCTGGTGATCAACGACTTCCCGGAAAACCTGACAGTCGTCGAGAGCATGCTGCGCGAGCTGGATCTGCGACCGAAGCAGGTGCTTATCGAATCGACAATCTTAAATGCGTCGCTGAGCGACAACTGTGCGCTTGGCGTGGACATCGTGAGCATGGCGGGCCTTGATTTTCCGACGATCGGGAGCCTCATCAGTCCGCTGAGCGGTTCGAGTTCGAGCTCCAACTCGACCAGCAGCGGCAATTCCTCGTCCTCCACGTCGTCGTCGGGAACCAACGTGACGACGCCGGGCCAGTTGGCCGGAACGTTGATGCCGGGATATGGTTCGAGCACACAGGGGACGTTCGGAACGAATTTCGCAAACGCCGTGCCCAGTGGCGGTTTGTCCGTCGGCTTTATGTCGAATCACGTAAGCATGTTTGTGCGTGCATTGGAAACGGTCACGAACGTCTCCGTGGTGGCGAATCCGAAAATATTGACACTCAACAAGCAGTGCGGTTCCGTGCTGGTCGGACAGCAGTTGGGCTATATGACCACGACCACCAGCTCGACGACGACCGATCAGACGGTTTCGTTCATTGACGTGGGCACCAAGCTGGTCTTCCGGCCGTTTATCACGGGCGATGGCTACGTGCGAATGGAGATTCATCCGGAAGATTCCGACGGTTTGATCGACGCAAAGGGGATTCCGCAGAAGCGCACGGCGGAGCTGACGACGAACGTGCAGGTGAAGGACGGCCGCACCGTGGTGATTGGCGGTTTGTTCCGCGAGTCGACGTCGGCGAGCCGCGGACAGGTGCCGGTCCTGGGAAATATCCCGATTATTGGCATTCCGTTCCGTCAGACAGCCGACGACACGGAGCGGCAGGAAGTGATCGTGCTGCTGACCCCGCACATCATCAACGACGACACGGCGTTGTACGACCAGTCTGAAAAGGCAGCTCAAGACGTTCGCCGGATGACGCTTGGGAGCCGTGCCGGTCTGATGCCTTGTTCGCAGGATCGCCTGGCGCAGTATTGGTTCAGCGAGGCGCAAAAGCAGGTGGACGTTGGCAACAAGGAAAAGGCGCTCACGTACGTCGACTGGGCGATCAACGCGAATTCGCGGTTCGTCGAGGCGATCCAGCTGCGAGAGAAGCTCACGGGTCAGAGGATGGAAGAGCAGATGCAGAGTTCGATCAGCGATTTCGCTCGCAACGTTCTCAAGCAAGATGCGGCCACGATTCCGGACACGAGCGGCGCGAGCCATCGCAATCCGACACCGGCCCCGATGACCATGCCGGCGGACAAGTAACAAAATTTGGTGATTTTGGATTGGGTGATCTGGTGATTTTTAATGTGGCAATCGAATGGCATCCCTGCATACGCGACAGCGCCAATCACCAAATCACCAGATACTCGTCAATGTTTGGAAGGAAAATCATGATGTCACGCATTTCTTTTTATCGCTCGTTGATGATGTCGGCTGTGATCGCGGGGACGCTGGCGGTGACCTCCTGCGGCCTGGACAACCACAAGTCGGCCCACGAACAGGGCACCACGAGCTGGAACATGGCTCGTTTGGCGATCATCTATCAACTTGCCGAGACGCAGTACAAGGCCGGTGATTACGACAAGTGCACCGAGACGCTCAAGGAAGCTTTTGAGACCAAGGCGCTGTTCGCGCCGATGCATGTGCTGGCGGCGAAGGTGAACATTGAGAAGGGGAACCTGGAGCCGGCGGCGAATTACCTCAACGCCGCGATTCGCATCAACGCCGGTCTGCCCGAGCCGTATTACCTCATGGGCGTGATTTACCAGCGCTGGCAGAAGCCGGAGGCGGCCTGCGACTATTACAACCAGGCTTGGCAGAGGAAGTCCGACGAAGTGAAGTACATGCTCGCGGTCGTCGAGATGAACATTACCCTGGGGCGCCTCGATGAAGCTCAAGCAATGCTGGAGAGCAAGCTGGTCTATTTCGAGCAGAGCGCGGCGGTTCGTGTGGCGCTGGCGAGAATCTTCAGTCTGAAGAACGATTACGTGACGGCGAGCCGTTATTACCGGGACGCGACGATCCTGGTGCCGGAGGAGCCGAGGGTTCGGCGGTCGTACGCCGAGTCGCTTTTCTATGCGGGCAAGTACGGCGAATCCGCGCCGATCCTGGAAGACATTCGCAAGCAGCCGGAGTTGACGGACCGTGCCAACGTGTTGGTGATGCTGGGGCAGTGTTACCTGGGGATGCGCCGTACGCGTGATGCGCGCGAGTGCTTCCAGGAAGCGATCCGTGACAATCCGAGCATGATGTCGGCATATCTGAACCTGAGCAAGGCTTGCATGGAGACAGGCGATCTGTCGATTGCGTTATCAGCGGCGAAGAACGTGCTGCGACTGGAGCCTGAGAACATACAGGCGATGATTCTGGCAGCGCTGGTGCAGGAGAAAATGAACAAGCTGGAGGATGCGGCGGCGATGCTGGAGAAGGCCAGCCAATTGTCGCCGGGCGATTCGACGATTCTGTGCATGCTGGGGCTCAACGCGCAACGCCGTGGGAATCGCGAACTGGCGGCGGCGTATTACGTCAGAGCGGCGGCGGCGAATCCGAAGGACCCGTGGGTCGCGGAACTGCTGGGAAAGCCGGCGCAGGAGCCGCCGCAAAAGGCGTCGGCGGAGGAACCACTCGGCATCGATTTGCTCGGCGTTGCGCCCAAGGCGCCCTAATATGGAGCAAGATGAAAACATATGAGAGCGACCGAATCGCGCATGATGTATCTGCTCGTCGCGGCGATCGTGATCACCGTCGGGACGACGTATGCCTTGTGGATGATGGAACAAGGGAACTACACGAACGTCTGGGCGGTCGGCCGCGGGGCGATCCTGGTGGTGGGAGTGGCATCGTGCGTGGTGCTGGGATTGCTGCACCTGCGCCGTGAAATGCTACACGACCGGGCGAGAGAGGACGAGCTCTCGAAGTTGAAGACGGATTTCGTCTCGCATGTCTCGCACGAGTTGCGAACGCCGCTCTCGAGTATCAAAGCGTATGCCGAGCTGTTGGTGGATGGGGAGGCGACGGACGACAAAACGCGAAGCGAGTTCTATCACATCATCCAGTCGGAGGCGGATCGTCTCTCTCGCTTAATCGATAACATACTGAACATTTCGTGTATCGAGTCGGGGATGACGCGGGTGACCAGGAAGCCCGTCGCGCTCAACACGATTCTCAAGCAGGTGCTGGAGGTGGCAAAGCCGTCGGCACGCGAGAAAAACGTGTCGCTGGTGGACCAGGTGGAGCCGGTTTTCTTCTCGGTGGAAGCGGACCGTGACATGATTTACCAGGCGGCATTGAACCTGGTCTCCAACGCGATCAAGTACACACCATCGGGCGGGACCGTGCGGATCAGTCTGGGTGCTCAGGACGAGAGCAAAGAGCTGGTGGTGCAGGTCAGCGATACGGGCGTGGGGATTCCGCCGGACGCGATGAAACATCTCTTCGAAAAATTTTTCCGCGTGGAGCAGCACAAATCCATGGCGAAGGGTTCCGGGCTTGGCCTGAACCTGACACGCCAGATTATCGAAGGCATTCACAAAGGGCGGATGATCGTCAAGAGCGAGTACGGCAAGGGCTCGACGTTCGGTTTCGCCCTGCCGATAGCAGCCTGAAAGGACAGCCGTGAGCACGAGCAAAACGATATTGGCGGTGGACGACGAGTCGCACATTTTGCACGTGGTCTCGCTGAAGTTGCGGAACGCGGGATTCAACGTCATCACGGCAAACGACGCGGAGGATGCGTTCGACTTGGCGATGACGTCCGGATGCAGTTTTGGAGTAGGGGGATGTGGCGCATGTGGAGGGGCGACGATTGATCTGGTGATTACGGATTTTCAGATGCCTGGGATCTCTGGTTTGGAACTGGCGCGGAAGCTACATGCGGAACCGGGGAAATCGGATTTGCCGGTGATGTTGCTCACGGCGCACGGTCTGGCGCTCGAGCAGGTGGATCTGAGGCGTGCCGGTATTAACGTATGTTTGTCAAAGCCATTTTCTCCACGGGATCTTCTGGCGAAGGTGGACGAGTTGCTGGCGCGGCATAAGCGGCCGCCGCCGTCGCCGAAATGTGCCATGATCTGTTCTGAGGAAGTTGCTCCATGAGCTCAACGGTCCTGACAACGCGAAGCGCCAAGTCGAACACAACGGTGTTGTGCCGGCTCTCGGATCGCTGGCGTTCGGCGGGATTGTACATGGCGTGCGTGGCGCATGATGGGAGTTTGCTCTGGCACGATCCGCAGATGCCGCGGGTGATGGCGCTCTGCCTGACCGCGGACAAACGCCTGGTGGATCAAGTGCGGGCCTTGTCGGAAAGCGTGCGGGTGCATCCGGTGCTGCTGGCGTCGCCGATCCCAGGTCTGCAAGTGCACGCGGCGCCGGCATCGCATCGGCGGAAACTTTCAGCATGGCTGGTGATCTTGGCGAGAACAGCCGCGATTCCCGCAACATCAGAGGAACTCGCCCACTTGGCGCAAAAGGCAAGCATGGATGCTTTGATGCTTGTGCAGCAGTCGCAGAAAATTCCGCTGGTAGGTGGTGGGGGGGCGGCGCCATTCTTGACGCTGGCGACGCTGGCGGAGCAGATGCACGACGACCTGCAGGCGGCGGGCAGCGCGCATCATGAACTGGCCGGCGTGACCGAGCAGCTCACCAGCACGTATGAAGAAATGTCACTGCTGTACAAAATTTCTTCGGGGATGCGATTCAGCCAGAAGCCGGAGGCGTTTTTGGCGTCGGTCTGCCGGGAGGTGCAGGAGATCGGCAATTTCGGCTGCGTGGCGGTGGCGATGGCCAGGAACGCCGACGGTGTAAGCTCGCCCGAACTGGATGAATGGACGGTCTATGCGGGGAGTTGTCCGATTCTGGGCAAGGAACTGCTGAGGATGATGCACAGGCCGATTTACGAAGCACTGACGTTTGGCGAGAGCCAGGTTCACAACGAGATCACGGCCGACTGCGACGGGGCGGCGCTGCGGGCGTTGATGAAGCGATTCGTCTGCGTCCCGTTGAAACGCGACCAGCGCCCGCTGGGAATCCTGGTCGCCATCGACAAAAACGATTCCACAAAGTTCAACTCCGTCGATTTGAACCTGCTCAACAACGTCGGGAACCAGTGCTCGATCTTCCTCGAGAACGCGGCACTCTACCAGGATATGCAGGACTTGTTCATGGGCGTGCTCCACTCGCTGACGCGATCCATCGACGCGAAAGATGCATATACACGTGGCCATTCTCACCGTGTCGCGGAACTGTCACGTGACCTGGCGCGGAAGATCGGCCTTTCCGAGAAGCTCTGCGAACGCGTCTACCTCGCGGGCCTGCTCCACGACGTCGGCAAAATCGGCGTACCGGAAGCGGTGCTGCGCAAGCCCGGCGAATTGACCGCAGAAGAAATCGCGGCCATCCAAAAGCACCCGGAAATCGGCGCGCAAATCCTCGGAAACATCAAACAACTCCAGGACGTGCTCCCCGGCGTCCTGCATCACCACGAACGCTGGGACGGGCAAGGCTATCCACACGGCAAATCGGGCGAGGGCATTCCGCTGATCGGCCGAATCATCTGCGTGGCCGATTCGTTCGACGCGATGAGCTCAACTCGCATCTACCGTTCGGCGCTGATGCTTGAGGCTGTGCTGGAAGAGATCAAACGATGCGCCGGGTCGCAGTTTGATCCGGCGTTGGCGAAGGTGTTTGCAACGCTGGATTTCAGCCGATATGAGCGGGCGATCAAGGACCGCAACATCGAAATCGCGGCAGCGGGATCGTTTTTCCATGTTTAGAACTGTTGCAGGAACCGCAAATCGTTTTCGACGAGCGTGCGGATGTCGGGTTCGTTCGACGAATTGACGATGTTGTGTTTTCGCATGATGAGCCGTTCGATGCCGAAGCCGAAGGCCCAGCCGGTGTAGCGCTCGGAATCGATGTTGCAGGCGGTCAGGACGTTTGGGTCGACCATGCCGCAGCCGCCGATTTCGATCCAGCGGGTGGAGCCGTTGGTCCACGGAACGAGCACGTCGACCTCGGCGGAGGGTTCGGTGAAGGGGAAGAAAAACGGTCGGAAGCGGGTTTGGACCCCCCCCCCTTCATGGCCGAAGTAGGCTTTGACGAACTGGTCGATGGTGGTGCGGAGGTCGATCATGCTGATGCCTTCGTCGACGACGAGCGCTTCGAGCTGATGGAACTGAAAAAGGTGGGTGGCGTCGACGGTATCTGGCCGATAAACGCGCCCGGGCGCAATGATGCGGATCGGCGGCTTCTGCTTCTGCATCACACGGATTTGAACGGAACTCGTTTGCGAACGCAGCATGTAGGAGCATCGCTCGCCCGGCGTAAGCCCAGGGACTGCAGTCCCTGGGCTTGAGGGGGGTGTTAGATAGAAGCTATCGAGCGGATCGCGGGCGGGATGGGTTTTGGGGATATTCAACGCGTCGAAGTTATGGAAGTCATCTTCGACTTCAGGCCCCTCGGCGATCGTGAAGCCCATGCGGGCGAAAAGGGCGGCAAGTTCGTGGATGGTCTGCGTGATGATGTGGAGACTGCCGGGACGGTAGTCGGAGAAAGCAAGCCGCCCGGGCTCAGTGATGTCCACGCCGGTAAGCCCAGGGACTGCCCCCCCCCCGGTCCCTGGGCTTGTGGCGGATTTCTTCTCTTCAAAAGCGACAGCGATGCTGTTCTTGACCTGATTGAGCTTTTGGCCGTAGTTGCGTTTTTCAGGGCCGGGAACTGTGCGGAGGTGATCGGAAGCGTCTTTAAGAAGGCCCTTGGTGCCGAGGTATTTGATGCGAAACGCTTCGAGTTGCTGCGAATTGGCGGCGGCGGCAAGGTCAGCTTGAGCGGATTGAAGAAGATCATCGAGATTCATGAAAACACCGGATTAAACACGGACAGAAGAAAGATAGGATAACCGAAAATGACGAAATTCGAATGACGAATGGCGAATCAAATCCAAATGTCCGAATGACCGAATAACCAAAACGTTACGCCAACGCGTGGTTTCGGTCATTTGAACATTTGAACATTCGAATTTGATTCGTCATTCGTCATTCGAATTTCGTCATTCCTTCTGGCTCGTGGCTTCTGGGGAAGGGGGAAAAATCGGAATGGTGCTGGGTTGGGTAGTGGGGTCGGCGGAGGGGGAATGGGCGGGGAGGGTGGTGAGTCTTCCCACTGTTCCCTTGCCAGTGGGCGAGCGAGGTTGAGTGGTCGCGGGGTCAGCTTCCCATCCGCCGCCGAGGGCTTTGATAAGCAGGACGGTGGAGATTTGGCGCTGCGTGAAAATATCGTTGGCGGTGAGAAGGTTGCTCAGGAGCGTCTGGTCGGCGGTGATGAGTTGGAGTTCGGAGATCAGGCCGCCCTGTCGCCGCTCGATTTTGGTCAGACGGACGAGTTCGCGCGCGGAATCGACGGCAAGCTGCTGCGCTTCGGCGCGCTTGGCGTAGTAGTGCAGATCGTTGAGCGCATCTTCGACGTCACGCAGGGCGGAGAGCACGCTGGAGCGGTAGGTGGCATAGGTTTCGAGGTAACTGGCCTTGGCTTGCGCGAGCTGGGCGGTGAGTTGTCCGCCTTCGAAGATCGGGATCGAGGCGGCGGGGCCCAAAGAGAGCAGACGCGACTGGGCCTGGAAGAGCTGGTCGAAGCTGGCGGATTGCAGGCCGGCGGTGGCGTTGATGGTGAACTTGGGCAGGAAGTTCGCCGTGGCAACGCCGACGAGCGCGTTGGCGGCAATCAGATTCTGCTCGGCCTGCGCAACATCGGGACGGCGACTGAGAAGCTCGGATGGAAGACCAGCAGGAATGATCGGCGGAAGATCCGCCAAAGGATTGAACGGGAGTACAAGTTCACAAGGCGCACGCCCGGTGAGAATGGCTAACGCGTGCTGAGTGTCTTGACGCTGGCGGTCGATGTCGACCTGCTGCGATAAAGTGGTTTTGAGCAGCGTTTGGACTTGCAGCACGTCGGACATGGCCGCAAGACCCGCGGCTCGCTCGACTTCCGTCAGGTGAAGCTGACGCTTAAAAAGCTCGACATTATCGCGGAGAATATTGGCCTGCGTATCGAGGGAGCGAAGGGTGAAATAAGTCTGTGCAACGTCAGCCTGAAGCGTCTGCATCACAAGATAGTAGTCATTGGCAGAAGCTTGGGCACTGGCGACGGCGGACTCGTAATTCCGGCGAATGCGGCCCCAGACGTCGATCTCGTAGGCGAGATCGAAGGGAACCTGGTAACTGTTGTAAGTCGTTCCGCGGGACGCGTTGCCGTTGCCGGAGGAGGAGGAGACGATGGGCGCGCGGGTACGGGTCCAGGAGGGATTTAAGGTAATCGTGGGATAAAACTGGCTCTTGACAGCCTTGGCAGCTTCGCGGGCCTGAACGACTCGCTGCATCGCGGCCTGGAGGTCGGGGTTATATTTCGTGGCGGCTTCTTCCAGGGCGGTAAGCTGCGGATCGTTGAAGAGAGTCCACCAGTCAGAGCCGAGGCGAGCGGGAGCGGTGGCGGGTTGGGTGGATTGGTACGTGGCGGGGACGGCGACGTTGGGACGGTTGTAGTCAGGGCCGACGGTGCAGGTGCTGATGACGCCGGCGGCGAGGGAGAGGAGGGATAGGGTGACAAGGTGACAAGGTGACAAGGTGACAGGGTGAATTTGGGACATTACGTTTCCCTTTTTGTGAGGATCCAGGTTTCGGGGTGGTTGATCATGCCGACGATTGTGCCGAGAGTACGGTCGTAGCTGCGGTAAAGGGGGATCGCCCTTATAAATATCTAAGTTTCGATGTGTTGTGATTTTCATTTCTGTCACCCTGTCACCCTGTTCCGTCCGGTTGCCCACAGGCGTAAGCGGTCGAGATAGAGATAAATGACGGGCGTCGTGTAAAGGGTGAGGAGTTGCGAGAGCATGAGTCCGCCGACGATAGCGATGCCCAGAGGGCGTCTGAACTCGGCGCCGATGCCGGAGCCCAGGGCGAGTGGGAGTCCGCCGAGCATTGCGGCCATCGTGGTCATCAGAATGGGCCGGAATCGCAAAAGGCAGGCGTGGAAGATGGCGTCTCGCGGAGGGATTTGTTCGCCGCGTTGAGCGGCGAGGGCGAAATCGATCATCATGATGGCGTTTTTCTTGACAATGCCGATCAGCAGAATGATGCCGATGAGGGCGATGATCGTGAAGGAGGTTTGGCAGACCATCAGGGCGAGCAGGGCGCCCACGCCTGCGGAGGGAATCGTCGAGAGAATCGTAATGGGATGGATGAGCGATTCGTAAAGGATGCCCAGGACGATGTAGACCGCGAGGATGGCGGCGGCGATCAGAATGATGTTGCTGGCGAGGGATTGTTGGTAGGCGCCGGCGGTGCCGGTGAAGGAGCCGTGAATGGAGGCGGGCAGGCCCAGATCGTGAACGACCTGCTGAATTTCGTCGACGGCCTGCGAGAGCGAAAAACCCTGATTGAGATTGAACGAAATCGTCACGCACGGAAATTGCGACTGGTGGTTGATGGAAATCGCGGAGGCGGACTGCTCGTAGTGCGTGAAAGCGGAGAGCGGAATGGGCGTGCCGTCGACGGACTTGGCGTAGACATATTGCAGGGCGGTGGGGTCTTGTGCGAATGCCGGATCGACTTCCATCACGACGTGGTACTGGTTGAGTGAGGCGTACATGGTGGAGACCTGGCGTTGGCCAAAGGCGTCGTAGAGGATGTTGTCGAGCGTGGTGGCGGAGATGCCGAGTCGCGAGGCCGTGTCGCGGTCGATGGTCAGACGTGCTTCACGCCCATGGAGCTGAAGATCGGAGTTGACCTGCCCGAGCCCTTTGATGGTCTTGACCTTGTCGAAGACTTTCTGCGACCAGAGCCCGAGCTCGTCGAGGTCTTGGCCTTGGAGCGTGTACTGAATGTTAGCGCCGGAGGATCGAGCGCCGCTGCGGATGTCCTCGAAAGCACGTGGGGTAATCTGGGCGCCGGGGATATGGCTCAGCGCAGCGCCAAGACGGCTGACGATTTCCTGTGCGGACTTCTTGCGAATGTTCATGTCCTTGAGGCTCACGAACATCCCGGCGGAGTTGGAGGCGTTGCGTCCGCCGGCCTGGTAGCCGCCACACGCGTCAACCGCCGGATCTTTCGCAACGATGGCGGCGACCTGGTAGAGCAACTGCACCGTGTTTTGGGTCGAAGAATCCTGGTCCGCGACGATGCTCACGCCGAGGCGGCCGACATCCTGCGGTGGCAGAAGATCCTTTGGAATGTAGATGTAAAAAAAGATGGTTGCGGTGATGGTGGCGAGGGTGACGATCAGCATCAGGAGGCTGTGGTGGAGCACCCAGCCCAACGAGCGGCGGTAGATGCCCAGGAGGAGTCGATCGACGGCCTGGCTGGCGCGGTAGAAAAAATTGTGCCGCCGGTTGGTGTGCGGGCTCAGCAGGTAGGCGCACATCATGGGCGTCGTGGTCAGCGAGACAATCATGGAAATACCGACGGCGACAGCCAGCACAACGGCGAACTCGCGGAAGAATCGCCCAATGGATCCGCCCATGTAAAAAATCGGAATAAACACCGCCATCAGCGAAATGGACATCGACATCACCGTGAAGCCGATCTCCTTGGCGCCATGGAGGGCCGCCTGGAACGGCGTCATGCCTGATTCGAGGTGACGTGTGATGTTTTCGATCACAACGATCGCGTCATCGACGACGAAGCCGGTGGCGACCGCCAGGGCCATCAGCGAAAGATTGTTAATCGAATAGCCGCAGAGGTACATCACGCCGAAGGTTCCCAGCAGCGAGATCGGCACGGCGACAGAGGGAATCAGCGTGCTCCGGGGATCGCGAAGGAAAATGAACACGACAAGAACGACGAGGCAGACGGCGATGATCAGGGCTCGCTGCACATCGTTGACCGAAGCGCGGATGGTGTTGGTGCGATCCATCATGATGTGGATATGGATCGCAGGCGCGATGGAGGCTTGGAGCTGAGGAATGGCCGCTTTGACGCGATCGACCGTGTCGAGGATGTTGGCTCCGGTCTGACGAAACACGGCGCAGATGACGGCGGGTTCGCCGTTGGCGATGCCCGCGCCGCGGCTGTCTTCGGCGCCATCGTAAACGTCCGCAACATCCGAAAGATGCACCGCGGCGCCGTTGATGTACGTCAAAATCAGCGGACGGTACTGCGAAGCCTTGAGAAGCTGATCCGTGGCGGCGACTTCCCACACATAGCGGTTGCCTTCAATATGTCCTTTGGGCCGATTCACGTTGACCGAGGCCAGGAAATTGCGGACATCTTCCAAACTCAGCCCCATGGCATTGAGGTGGACGGGATTGACCTCGATGCGGACGGCTGGCAGGGCCGAGCCCCAGACGGAAACCGTCCCTACGCCGTCGATCTGCGAAATTTTCTGGACCAGGACGGTGGAGACGGCGTCGTATATTTCGGGCCGCGAGTAAACCTCTGAAGTAATATAAAGCATGATAATAGGTGAATCAGAAGGATTGTACTTGCGATAAGTGGGGTTGGAAGGGAGGTTGGCTGGGAGTTGGCTGGCGGCGGCGTTGATGGCGGCTTGGATATCGCGGGCGGCGGCGTTGACGTCTCGCGAAAGATCGAACTGGATGGCAATAAAGCACGATCCCAAGCTGCTCGAGGAGGTCATCTCCGTGATGCCGGCGATGTGTCCGATCTGTCGCTCCAGCGGCGTGACAACCGAGGAAGCCATCGTCTCCGGACTCGCCCCCGGCAACGCCGCCGAAACGTAAATCGTCGGAAAATCAATCTGCGGCAACGGCGCGACAGGGAGAACGAAATAAGCGAGAATACCGGCGAGCGCAATGGCTATCGTCAGCAGCGAAGTCCCGATGGGGCGATGAATGAATGGCGTTGAGAGGGACATTGCGATTGGGTGATCTGGTGATTTGGTGATCTGGTGATTGTGTTGGGGACAAATCACCAGATCACCAGATCACCAAATTACCAGATTTCCTTTCATTTCATTTCCGATTCATGAGTGTCCTGTGATGCATTGCGGCGGAACTTGGCGGCGATTTTGTCAAACGCAAGATAAATCACCGGCGTCGTATAAAGCGTGAGCATCTGGGAGAAGATCAATCCGCCGACCATGGCGATGCCCAGAGGCTTGCGGAGTTCGGAGCCGGTGCCGGCGCCAAAGGCCAGCGGGATGCCCGCGAGAAGCGCCGCGGCGGTGGTCATGGTGATCGGACGGAAACGGAGCAGACAGGCTTCGTAAATAGCGTCTCGTGAGGATCTGCCCTGGTGACGTTGGGCGTCGAGGGCGAAGTCGATCATCATGATGCCGTTTTTCTTGACGATGCCGATCAGGAGGATGATGCCGATCAGGGCGATGACGGAGAAGTCGGTATCCCAGAGGATCAGGGCGCCGAAGGCTCCGACAGCCGCGGAGGGGAGCGTCGAGAGAATCGTGATGGGATGGATGTAGGATTCGTAGAGGACGCCCAGGACGATGTAGACGGTGATCAGAGCGGCGAGGATAAGGAATGCTTCATTGGCGAGCGACTTGGTGAAGGCCGCCGCGGTGCCCTGGAAGTCAGTCTCAATGCTCGCGGGCATGTTAAGTTCGGCGGCGGCGGTGTTCACCGCTTCAACCGCCTGCCCCAGCGAAACCCCGGGCGCAAGATTAAACGAGAGCGTCACAACGGGAAACTGTCCCTGGTGATTGATCGCCAGCGGCGCCCGGCCTATCTGCATCGTGGTGAAAGCGCTCAGCGGGATACGGGTACCGGTGGTGGAGTTAATGTAGATATGGGCAAGGTCGTCAGGGTGGGCGCGGAAGAGTGGCAGAGTTTCCATGACGACGTGGTATTGATTGAGCTGCGTGAACATGGTGGAGATCTGGCGTTGGCCGAAGGCGTCGTAGAGCGTGTCGTCGATCATCTGTGCCGTGATGCCCAGGCGTGAGGCGGTCAGGCGGTCGATCACCAGCATGATCTGCAGGCCGTCATTGAGCTGGTCGCTGGCGACGTCGCGGAGCGAGTGGATCGTCTTGAGCTTGTCGATAAACTTCGGCACCCACTCTGCGAGATCGTTAGCGTCGGCGGATTCCATCGTGTACTGGAACTGCGTCCGGCTCACACGGTCCTCCACCGTCAAATCTTGCACAGGCTGCATGAACAGCGTGATGCCCTGCACCTCTTCCAACTGCGGCTGAAGGCGGCGAATAATATCGGAAGCGTTTTCCGTGCGGACTTCGGAAGGATCCTGCTGCCCCTCGCCGGTGATCAGGCGGATGAATTTATCCAGGAAGGAGTCGGGCAGTTGTTTGAGGTTGATCTGGATGCGGCCGGAGTTGAGGGTCGTGTTGATGCCGTCGGCGCCGATGAACGAGGAGAGCGAAGCGACGGCAGGGTCTTTCAGAATGACATTCGCCAGTGCCCGCTGCCGCTGAGCCATGGCCGTAAAAGAAATATCCTGCGGTGCTTCGGAGATGCCCAGGATCACGCCGGTGTCCTGCACGGGGAAAAAGCCCTTGGGAATGATGATGAAGAGGAAGATCGTCAGGGCAAGTGTGGCGATGGCGACCATGAGCGTGGCGCCCTGATGCTGAAGCACGACACGGAGCGTGCGAGCGTAAAAATTGATGACCGCTTGCCAGAAGTGTTCCGAGACGCGATACAGCCAGTTCTGCTCCGCGCCGGCTTTGTGCTTGAGCATGAACGCGCACATCATCGGCGTGAGCGTCAGCGAAACGATCGCGGAAACGACGATCGTGACCGAGAGCGTGACCGCGAACTCCCGGAACAGCCGCCCAACGATATCGCCCATGAACAGCAGCGGAATCAGCGCCGCGATCAGCGAGACCGACAGCGAAATGATCGTAAAACCGATCTGCTCAGACCCTTTCAGGGCCGCCTGCAGCGGCGTATCTCCGGCCTCAATGTAGCGGATGATATTTTCGATCATCACGATCGCATCGTCGACGACGAAGCCCGTCGAGATCGTCAGGGCCATCAGCGTGAGGTTATTGAGCGAATATCCCAGCAGGTACATCACGCCGAACGTGCCGATGATCGACAAAGGCACGGCAACGGATGGAATGATGGTCGCGGAAATCGTACGTAAAAATAGAAAAATGACCATAACAACAAGGAAGATGGTCAGCATCAGTTCGAAGCGGACGTCCGCGACCGAAGCACGAATGGTGACCGTGCGGTCGGTGAGGACATTGATTTTGATCGCCGGCGGCAGCGAAACCGCGAGCTGCGGCAAAAGTTTCTTCACGCGATCCACGACCTCAATGATATTCGCCCCGGGTTGACGCTGAATGTTAATGATGACGGCAGGCGTGTCGTTCATCCACGCCGCTTGCCGGGTGTTCTCGACGTCGTCGATGACTTCCGCAATGTCGGAAAGGCGGACGACGCCGGTGGGACGGGCGGCGACGATCACTTCCTTGTACGCGCCGGAAGAAAGCAGTTGATCGTTGGCGCCAATCGTGTAGGCGAGGCGGGGACCGTCGAAATTACCTTTCGCCTGGTTCGTGTTGGCCGCGGCAATCGCGCTACGCACGTCCTCCAGATTCAGGCCCAGCGAAGCCAAAACGGTCGGATTCACCTGAATCCGGACAGCCGGTTTCTGACCGCCCGAAATCGAAACCAGACCCACGCCGGGCAACTGCGAAATCTTCTGCACCATCCGCGTATCAGCGATATCTTCCACCTTCGCCAATGGCAGCGTCTCGGAAGTCAGCGCCAGCGTCAAAATCGGCGCATCCGCAGGGTTGATCTTGCTATACACCGGCGGATTCGGAAGATTCAACGGCAAAAAAGTGGCCGCCGCGTTGATAGCCGCCTGAACCTCCTGCTCCGCAATATCAATGTTCAAAGCTAGATCAAACTGCAGCGTCACAATCGACGAACCGGCGGAACTGGTGGAGGTCATCTGGGTAAGGCCGGGCATCTGGCCGAACTGTCGTTCCAGCGGCGCCGTGACCGCCGAGGCCATCACATCAGGGCTGGCTCCGGGAAAGAATGTCAGAATCTGGATCGTCGGGTAATCGACCTGCGGCAGCGCCGAGACCGGAAGCTGCCGGTAAGAGACGAGCCCAGCCAGCAGAATCGCCACCATCAGCAGGCTGGTGGCGACGGGGCGGAGAATAAAGATGCGTGAGGGAGACATGTGGGGTTTGGGTTCCTTGTGAGTTTCGTGACAGGGGGACAAGGTGACAGGATGACAAGGTGAAGGTGACTTCATTGTCACCCTGCCACCTTGTCACCTTGTCACCCCTTCCCCTTGTCACTTCCTGGTTGTGATGCCGGAGCGGACGCAGGCTGCGACGCCGCTTCGTCGTGGGTGTGGACGACCACCTTCGAGCCGGGTTGCAGCTTATCGACTCCTTCCGTGACGACGATTTCGCCCGCGGCGATGCCCTGCTTGATCACCGTGAATCCGCCCTGACTCTCGCCGATTTTCACCAGACGCATCTCGACAACCTTGTTCGCGGCGGGCTTCGTCGCGGTGCTTTTGTTCGCGGCGGTCTTGCTCGCCGTGCTCTTGCTCGCGACCTTCGCGTCTTCTTTCTCTTCGTTCACCACGTAGCAAAAATGGCCCTTGGGGCTCTGCTGGACGGCGGCGTCGGGCACCAGCATCACGTCGTGGAGCGTGTTGACCAGCAGACGCACATTCACTAACTGGCTGGGAAACAGCGCGTTGTCTTCGTTGGAGAAAACGGATTTGACCTTGAAGGTCGCGGTGGTCGGATCGATCTGGTTATCCACGGATTCCAGCACGCCGTCGGCCAGATGCTTGCGATTGCGATCCTGGGCTTCCACCGGCAGACGTGGATTGGTCAGGCGGGCCTTTTGCAAACGCGGCAGATCGTCCTGCGTCGGACTGAAGGTCACGGTGATCGGTTGTACCTGGTTGATGACGACCAGTCCGTTGACATCGGCCGCGTGGACCATGTTGCCCTCATCGATCAGCCGCAGTCCGATGCGGCCGGTGATCGGCGAGGTAATCGTGCAGTAAGTAATGTTGAGCTTGGCCGCGTCAATGGCGGCTTTGTCGATCTCGATGGCAGCTTTCGCGGAGCCGATGCCGGCTTCGGCAGTGGTCAGGGCAGCCTTGAAAGTCTCCACGGCGGCTTTCGCGGTCTCTAACGCCGCCTTCGACGTCGCCAGAGTCGTTTCCGCCGTGGTGACCTGCTGCTCCGAGACCGCTTCCGCAGCGCGGTGGTAACGGTCCATGTCACGCTGCGCATTGTCAAAGGTGGCCTGCGCCTGAGCGAGCTGCCCCTGCGACTGAGCGAGTTGCCCCTGTGCCTGATCGAATTGCCCCTGTGCCTGCTCGAGTAATCTCTGATCCTTGGAGAGCTGGCCCTGCGCCTGGGCGAGCACAGCAATGTAAGGGCGCGGATCGATTTCGACGAGCACATCATCTTTATGGACGATTTGGTCTTCGGTGAAGGCGATCTTCTGGATTTGTCCGTCGATCCGGGTGCGGACGGTGACGGTATTGTAGGCAGCGCCGTTGCCGACCTGCTTGATGTAGATGTTCATGTCGCCGACGTGAGCGGTGTCGACGATGACAGGCATGGGGCGGTCGATGCGACCTTTGTCGGATCCGGATTGCTGGGCGGAGGCATATTTCCACGCATAGAATCCGCCGACGCACAGGCCGCCGAGCACCAGGATCCAGACGAGCACGGAGACCGCCGGATTGCCGTGCCCATGAGGGGGTGGGAGCATCGTTGCGGGCGGATGCGTCGGAGGAACGGTAGGGGGAGAAGGTGAAGATGGGGGGGACTCAGGCGTTGGGGTGTCTTGCACGTGCATTGAGATAACTCTCCGGGGAATGACTTACGGCAGGAGCGAACTGCCCAAACCCTGTGTATAGCCTAATTTGCCAGCGCAGGCTAGAGCTTGAGCAGAGGCAATTCGATAATTAACGTCATGAGGCATATGCCGGATGGTATAAAAGCGGAGGAAGAAGCCAGTAGCCAGAAGTTTTGAATAAGCCGCAACTTGAAACCTTCTGGCTACTGGCTTCTGACTTCTCAAGAATCAAGTCGAATAATGCCGCGTCGGATGGCGAGTGTCACGGCTTCGGTGCGGTCGGTCGCTTTGAGCTTCTGCAAAATATTCTGGATGTGGATCTTCGTGGTACCGGTAGCGGTGCCCAGTTGGGCGGCAATCTGCTTGTTCGACAAGCCACGGGCCACAAGTGCAAGAACTTCCTGTTCACGCGAGGTCAGACCGTGGTAGGGGAACGATTCGGTGAGGCGTTCGGCCACTTCGGCAGGCACGAAACGATTGCCCGCATTCACCGCCCGAATCGCCTTGAGCACATCCGTGTGCACCATGTCCTTGAGCAGGTACCCTTTCACGCCGGCCTCCAGCGCCTTGTAAATGTCCTGGTCGCCGTCATAGCTGGTCAGGGCGATGATGCGGGCGTCCGGGAACTCCCGGCGGATATCGATGACCGCCGTCGTTCCGTCGCCGCCGGGCATGCGAAGATCCATCAGCACGACGTCCGGACGATGCTGGCGATAAAGCGCCACGGCATCAACGCCGCTGGAGCCTTCCGCGATCAGCGTGATATCCGGCTCGTTGGCCAGAATCGATGCGATCCCCTTGCGGACCAGCGGATGATCGTCAACGCACAAAACGCGGATCTTGCGGGCTGGATGGGAGGGGTGGGGGGGTGGGGGGGCGGCGGGTGTCATGGGGACCTCCCCTCTGCCTGCTGTGCCTCATGAGTGGCGGCGGCAGAGGTTGTTAGCTGTAACGGTACTCGAACGCTCACCAGCGTCCCCTGGTTCGGAACGCTGGCGATCTGAAGGGTCGCGGAAATCTCGGCAGCTCGCTCCTGCATGCCCAGCAAACCGTAATGCCCCGCACTGCCATGCGGAACGCTGGTATGGTGTGTGTGAGACGAAACGTCAAAGCCGCGGCCGTCGTCGCGGATCTCCAGCAGCAGTTGCTCGTTCTCGATGGAGAAGCCGACCTGAAGATTTGCGGCATGGGAGTGCTTGATACTGTTCGTAATGGCTTCACGGGCGATTCGCATGAGATTGAATTCAACATTGGCGGGAAGGGCGGCGAAGTTCGTGGAATCAGGGGGAGGGGGGGTGACGGTGAGATGGATGGGGGAGCCGACGACGAGTTGTCGTGCGGTCGCTTCAAGCATTGCGGGGAAGCCGAGCATTGGGGCGTGGTGGATATCACGCAAACCCGCAACCGTGCGGCGAGCTTCGCGGAGACACACACCCGCATCGCGGATGATCTCCTCGAGCGTACGACGCGACTCGGAATCCGGCAGACGCACCAGAAGCGCCTGCATTTCCATGGTGATGCCGGAGAAGCCCTGCAGCAGCGTATCGTGGAGTTCCCGCGCGATGCGGGACCGTTCGTGCAGCACGATTCGCATGTGGTTGCGAATGACACGAACGCGGAGTTGGAACGCGATGGCCGCCAAAGCAAGGCACAACAGAATCAATGCCGGAATGAACCACCAATGCTGGTAAAAATGCGGCGAGATGGTGAACGCGACAGAACTCGACGCGATCTCCGGAAGATCAGCCCACGAACTGTTCGCGTTGAGTGCCTGCACGCGGAATGTGTACCGTCCCGGCCCGATGTTCGTGTAGTACGCCTCCCGCCGCTCGCCTGCGTCGATCCACGACTTGTCAAAACCTTCGAGTTGGTAACGGAACGCGATACGCGGGGAGATGATGAACGAGAGAGCCGTGTAACGGAACGCGAGATTCTTGCGGCCGGCGGGCAAGGACAAGGGAGAGGCAAGCTGAATGTCCGGTTGAACGTGCCCATCGACGGCGATTTCCTCAATGACGACCTGCGGTTGCGGCAGGCGGCGTGGCAGACGAGCGGGATTGAGCACCATGATGCCGTGGGTCGTCGAGAACCAGAGGCTCCCGTCATTCATCGCGGCAGCGCCAGGACTCACGCCCGTCTTGCATTCGGTGGTGTGCAGCGCGGTGGTCGGGGCGAAGGAGGAGCAGGTGATGCGCTGAATCTTGCCGGCCGCGAAATCAAGAAGATGCTGACGCTCGACGGTGAAGATACCCTTGGAGCATGCCATCCAAAGGCGGCCCATCGTGTCGGGAACGATGGCGAAGATGTCATCGTCAAAGAGTCCGTCACGCATGGAAAAATGTCGAGTCGTTGAGCCATCAAAGGACCGAAGCCCGCCGCCGATGGTGCCGATCCAGAGAACGCCGTCGGCATCTTCGTAAAGCGCACAGGCAGGCGCAGGGCATTCGATCGCGGTGGTTTCCGTGTGGGCTTTGAGAAAAACGACGGAATTGCCGGTGGCGACGGCAAGCGATCCGTCCTTACGCTCGATCATCGCATTCACACTTATAGCCCCGGCTTTAGCCGGGATTTGCTGGCCTTTTGGGAGTGAGAACAGGCCGTCGGGTCCGCCGACCCAGAGGGTCCCGGCACGATCGAACAGGAGAGTGGAAATGGCCTTCGTAAAGGGAAGCACGCGAACTCGTGGCGGACTCCCCCCGAACACCGCGAGTCCTTTATCGCTGCCGATGAAAAGCTCACGAGCGGGAGATTCGGCCAAAGCGGGGATGCGGTTGGATGGCAGCCCGTCGGCGGTGGTGAGAGGATGGGACTTGTCAGGAGACGGAACGTTGAATCTGGCGAGCCCGGAGTCAAGGGTGCCGACGTAAATGCTCCCGTCGGATGTTTGGAGGACCGGGCCGGTGTCGTTGGACGGGAGCCCTTCACGGACGGTGATGGGTGTGAATCGCCCGTCGAGAAACTGATTCAGCCCGTGTTTGGTGGCGACCCAGAGTGAGTCTTCTTTGTCCATGAAGATACCGTAGACGGTGGACTGTGAGAGTCCGTCGTTGGCGTGGAAGGAGTCGATGTTGAAATTCCCCGGCTCAGCCATCCGAGACGCGACCGTCAGGGAGCGTTTCTCCGCTTCGGAGGGATGCTCCACTTCGGGGGAACGCTCCCTGACGGTCGTGTCTCGGATTGTTTCGGATACGGGAATGATGATGCGTGAAAAGCCATCGCGGGTACCTGCCCACAAAATATTGTCGGGAGCGACGTGGAGGCAGTAGACGAAATCATCCGCAAGTCCGTCCGCAACAGTGAACCGCCGCTCACGATGCTCCTTGTCAAGCGAGATCAGCCCCTGCGAAGTGGCAATCCAGAGCGTATTGTCGGCGGTGGTGGCAAGGGACTGGATCGTAGCCGTGGGGGGAACGGATTGCAGCGTGAAAGTTTCTGTCCTGCCGGTCATGAGGATCGTGAGGCCGTTGCCAGGGGCGGCAGCGCTGGCCGTCACTATGCCCCGATCTTTCCCCCATCGAACTTCCGTGAGAGCACGGCATTCCGGCGGAACGTCCTTGACTCGCTCAAACTGTTCTTGGGTGGTGCTGGCACTGAAACGGAACAGCCCCTGGTTCGTGGCGGCGTAGATCGTGCCCTGAGAATCGACCAGCAGACGATAAACACGCTGCCCCGGCAAAAATCGCGCGGCACGATTCTGACGAATCCGAATCAGTCCCTGCCCATCGGTGCCCAGCAAAAGAGTGCCATCCGCATCCTCCGCAATGTCGAGAATCGGCACGTCCGCAAGCGATATCTCGCCATCAGCGGAAGGAAGGCTGGGAGGGGGGGGGGGGACCCGTGGGATCCGCACCCGGCCAAAGGGGCCGGGCCGGGTGGCAGTACCGCCCCAGTTTTAGCCGTCGGAGGTTGGCCGCACGGCAAA
>Ga0123357_10001268_pt1 | contig 26571 bp, 8 predicted proteins | sample TergutEmb28metaG_FD_89873 | JGI IMG/M metagenome (GOLD analysis project Ga0123357, IMG submission 89873) | Embiratermes neotenicus P4 segment gut microbial communities from Petit-Saut dam, French Guiana - Emb289 P4 | ecosystem: Host-associated > Arthropoda: Insects > Digestive system > Gut ...
AAACCCCCCCCCCCCCCCAATGACAATTCCCACTTTTGTTTCCTCATTTTTTTATTATTACAGTTTGGGTAATGTTTTGCATAATTGTAACAGCATGTGAGAGCACATAGTTCAACCCTCTCTACTTGTTGCAGTAGCAGTGAACATGTTTTGTACATCCTATATTCTGGTAAGACCCAGCACTTGCATTAGTATATAGTGCTGTATTTTATTAGGCACATTTAATGCTTTACTATTGGTTACCATGCTGCCTTAATAATTGGGGATATGTTCTTCAGTACAAAGTGGACAAGGCTTTCTGGTGATGGAAAAAAAGGGATGTTTTAGACAGGGACATTCTGTATAAAATCATTAGAATACTAAAGCATAGCAAGTTTGACATGTACTGGAAATTACATTATTTTGTAGGAGAAGTTTTTTGCCTGATAGACATGTTATATTTCTACGTCAGTGCATTTTTGAAACGTATTTGTGGATTAATTCAAGTCCTACATGTAACGTGGTAGCATGCATTATGTTTGAAATACTAGTTTCAAAGGATGGAATTAATTTTTAACAGACAAATGGGGCAACTTAGTCACATTAAATGCACACCCTTCTGGTCCAAAAGGGAGAACACTGTCCTGTAGTGGGCACTTGAATTGAATAGTGCTCCGTCCACAGCAGACGCCTAGCATTAAAAAGACTGTATGCTAAAGGATAGTGACTGCACTGCATATGGCCCGCAGACTGTGGGAATGTGGAAAGTAGAAGTTACCTAGGATTAAACAAGAAAAAGCAGTTCATGCTCTGTAAATATAGATTTTTGCATGTATTGCACGTCAGAGTTCACAGTTGCAGCAGGTAGCAGCAGATACATGCTTTTATAATCTGTAATTACAAAGAGAAAATCACACAAAAAACAAAACTGGTTTAATGGTAAAAAAGGTAGGAAATTGAAATGGAAATTGTCTTTTGGGGAACTGCTGGAACCACAATGTGTGCATTTATTTTTAGGAAACAAATTTTTGTAATGACATTGTTGAGATTTCAAATTCAGTTTTCTTTTAAACACATGTTTCTCTGACCAACAGTGAGTTTTGAAAGAGGCCTGTAAAATGAAAAGAACCAGTGAAAGTATCCTGGGTACTGAGTTTCATTCATGTATTCACAAGAAGTGGACAGCTGCAAATGCCATTTTTCATGTTTTCAGAAAATACATACTGTAATGAAAGGAAATGAATGGAACCTAAGATAAATTAATCTCATTAATTATGTCCTAAAATAACGTAGTAAAATTTCAGTATAATCTCATACAGTGGTTTTTCAGAGTTTTGAAGAGCCAGACTTCAAGTAGATTCAGTCAGAAATAAATTATATACGTGATGTATCGAAGATCTTCATTGTATAACTTAACTGTTTCTGCAGTTGTGTGTGAGTTCTGCCAAGACTCTACAGACAGGAACTTCTGTCATTTTTTGTTAATCAGTATTATCCTGGTGTTATGCTTTAAAGGTCAAGAATAGTGCTTCCCTGTTGTGTGATTTGTATAATGCTTTCTCTTAATGGTTCTTTCACTTGTAAAATTTTATATTTGACATTTTGTTAACTGATTGTATGTCTGTGTCAGAATGTGACTGAATCAAACTCTCTCTCAAGGTGTAATACAGTTATGCTGTGTTTAGACGTAATACAGTGAGCATTTGACATGTTAAAAGAATGTGAGCAAATGTGCATCATCATTTTTTGACAGGTTAATGTTTGCTGTTGGTTGGATCAAGAGTGTGCAACATAGTTACATAGTTTGTCCCAGTGCATGACATGAAGGCATATGTGTGATTGGGGCTGTACCTCCACTTATTTTTAATCTCAGCTCTAGATGGAGGTGAGTGGCCAACTTCACTACCTGGCCACTTTACTCTCAGGGAAGGGGCCAACAATACCCATTGTAATAGGCAGCTGGTTGGGCCCCAGAGCCAGTCTGGACATTGCAGAAGATTTAATCTTGTGCCCCTAAAATGGAACCACAATTCCTCAGTTATCCAGCCCAATGCCTGATTGTTGTAATGACTATGCTGTCATACACGAAGATACAAATTTTGTATTCTTACTGAAATTCATATACCTGTTCTCTGATTTGATTTGCTCTAAGCAGTTCATATATTTATTAAATTCTGCCGCATTAAGGTGTGACTGACCCTATTTAATTACTTGCCCATTTTGTAGGTCAAACTAAAGGTGTACACAACCTGTGAAGTGCACACCCTACCATGAAGCTCATATAATAAAACAACACTTAATGCTGGAGTGTTTCCCTGTTCAGTACTAATTATGTGTGGTATTTACTGTACTATTAATGTACTTCAACTGAAAAAATATGATGCTACAGAGTTTTTGATATAAAAATGGTATTGCTGCATTGTTTTATAAGATTTTTTAATTCATTAGCTTATTTCTTATGGTTTTATGCACAGCTTTCTGTTCTTGTTTGATTACCTCATGAGTGCTTGCCCTTGAATAGGCCTTTTGGTCTTGATAGATTCAGACCAAAAATGGTCCTTTAGTTATGTGAATTATTCAGCTATCAATTTTTTTCACCTACCTTACCTGTCTACCCTTTGTTCTGACATTTCACTTCTTGAACATAGCTGATTGGTTGGTAACTCTGGATTAGAAACAGCTGCAATTAAATAGTGGGTTAGGATCTTGTTTTCTAGAATGCGTTACGTATTATTTAAATTAGAATAATAGAATTTTATGCTGGAAGAAATAAGAAGTCTTGTTTCATCTTGTGTTCCATGGATGATCGATGGTGATGTAAATTTCCGTGAGTGAATGCTTGAAAAGGAATATTCATGTGTCTTATTATTATGTTACATGTATAGGGTTCAATTCCCAGCAAGGGCAAGTATTCTTTTCCGCTATTCAGTCTGTGTGTTGGACCTACTTATTTCCATGTGCAGTAAGTATTGATAGCTTTCTCCTATGGGCGTGTGTGTCAAGAGTGAACTGAACCCTCATGCCCGTGTAGTGCTAAGGTCAAGAATGTGTAAAGCTTTATCTCCATTCTCCCTACACCTCAGTATAATGGCTGACACATGGAGGACATCTCAGCCGTTATGTTACCTAATGTGTGTATGAAACCTGCGTGTGATCATCAGAATAGGGTTCCCTGTCTAGGGAAACCAAAGTCTACATTTTTGGCTAGCTGTTACAAAGATTGTCTCCTGATTTCACAACTAGGGGTATTGCATTTTGGTTGTTAAATCATTCAGGACACGTGTTACTTTTCTCTCTTGTTATGCTTGATCATTGTAGATTTTTCCTCATCTTGGCAGGTGTAGTAATATACAACACAAAGCATGAACACTAGAATATAAGTTGAAAACAATAACTTTCATTTTTTAGTGTGATAAGTGGTTTGATTCTATCTTCTGTTCATAATTCTGTGGTGTAGAAGCATTAATACAAATCACACCAGAGATGTTCGCAGAAATATTAAAAAAAAAGTCAGTTGTATCTTGCTTTCGGAACACAGACATGGCCAATTAATATCTGATATTATTGTACTGTTGTAAAATACAATTTTTTTCCCCTTCTTTCTGTGTGAGAATGTTTATTTCGTTTTAGACTATGATCATGACATTTGTGAAATGTGTAAACTTTAAGAAACCGTATGTTTGCAAGACATTGAAACTCTGCATATGTAGGAGTTAATGCAGACATTCTATTTCAATGGCCGGTATGTTGTTAGTATCCATGGCACAGCTTACAGATGTACATATAACTAGTGGGGTTCAGCTTTCTCGCAGAAGTAATATCTCACTCTACTTACGGATGTCCCAGGGAGCCAGTTAACACAAGTGCAGCCAAACAGATTCTAAAACCTGAAAATGTGAAAAGAGCAACACACACACAAATATTATAAGTTGCGTTTGCATGGTATAAAGTAGGTGAATAAGAAATTTGTGAATCGAACATGCAACACAGTGGTTAAAATGGTGACATCACACCCTTAATATGTACCATTTTTAAATTGAAGTGGAAGCTTTCTTCTTGTTTTATGAATCACATTCAGCATACAGTCATGTGCTAGGTACTTGGTGTACGTACCATGGCCAACATTCACCAGGTAAATTGTTTCAACTGGAAATACTGTGAAGTGTATCAAGTTTCATTTAAAATTCATTCAGTTTGAAGTTTGTTGCAAGAGCCAAGTTTCCTGATTTAACGATCTTGTTTTATCCCTGTATTTTGGTACTTAAATGTGACTGAAAGTAACTCAGTAACTTTTCATCTTAGTTTCTTTCTACAAGGGCTTTTGTTTGAAAGCTCAGGTTTAGTTATATACTAATACATTTCTTTGGTATCCCAGCCATGTATATAATACGAATTGCACTTTCAGAGGATACATTAGTGTAGCACTGTACATTTTGAAGTAACTGCACTGTTCATAGCACTGTGCATGTTAATTAATGCTCCATTGTATGAGAGTGCACTACTTTGTGTACCTTTTATGTACACTGTCGCTAGTAGACTAGTAGTTATCAAGCTATATGTCTGTTATCAGTGACATACAAAATTTTATCTGACTTTTTTTCTGGAGTTTAACTCCACTCTTAGAAAATGTGAGAATAAAAATGAAATTTAGGGAATGCTTGTTTCCATTCAGTTCAGGAAGGAACTGTGCTCGAGAAGAAGTACTTGGGGGAATTATTGGACTGAAGAGGTAGGAAGTACTAGAAGGCTTCACAGAATTGCATAATGAGGAACTTCATAATTTGTGTTTGACTAATGTTATTGGGATGATTGAGACAAGTATGATGAGGTAATGGGGCACATGGGGAAAGATCAGAAATTTGTAGAATTTTTTGGTTGGGAAAATGAAGAGTGAGACCATTTGGATGACTTAAGTGTAGATGAGATGATAACATTAAAATTGACCTTGGAGAAGGAGGGTTGAATGGTTTGGACTATATTAGCTTTGTTCTGTGTAGGGAACTTTGCTGGGATCTTGTGGACATAGTTGATGAATCAGTTGAATTTCTTGTGTATCTGAGTAGTGACCTCTATCTTCTGAGGAAGGAATCTGCTCCAAGGAGTTGAGGCTGTTACACGGCATGTTTTAGCTACATATCCAAATTAACCATGTTGCCATAAGTTGATAACATTCTCAAATATGATAGAGGCAAAATTAAAAAATAGTGTGATAAAAGATTGTTGATTGTAAAAGAGAAGACATTTCGTTGAAATAAGTGAACAAAGTTGTTTGAAGTCAACTTGGTTTTATATTAATTTGGTAGACATTCTGACTCAAGGGTGTACAAATTATTGGGCAGCATCAGTAATAACAGACAAGACAGCTGCATGATGAGCTATTTATTTTTGAATAGGTAATTGGGGTAGGTTCGCTTTGAAGTTGGTATACATGAAATATTTGCAGACTTACGCATGTGTAATTCAAATGTAGTAGGTTGTGCTATGGATATTTCCCTGAAGCATTTTTAATGCAGAAAGTATAAAATTAATGCAAGTCTTTGAGCTATGAAAGCAAGAACACGCACAGTATTACAATTTTCAGTATTTTATTTGAATGTTTTTCAAGAAACTAACTTCTCTCATTACTACTACTTACATTCCAGTGTTAATATTAATGATACATACATGCATATTAATAGGATTTAAACAGTGGTGATATGCTGTGTTGCAGGGAGGCTGCTGCTGCTGCTTGTTAAAGGAAGCTGTGATTGTAGTTTGGTTTCACATACCTGGTAAAACTTGTGAATTTATTGTTCAGAATGGTCATTTTTTGGACTTAAAGCTTACAGTTGGTAAAATCATGTGTTATTAAAGGGAGTGATATTTTATGACACTCATCTCTTAGGTATATGTTTAATACAAATAGCAAATAGCCATATCTCACTAAACCTAACTTACAGTCACAGTTTTCTCTAGGTTTTGCAGGTATTGAACCTTTAGAACAGCTTCCTTGGGAAATTTTTTGTACACCTTCTAGAACTAGCACACTTCTGAGACAAGTTTTTTCTTAATTTCTGTTGTATGAATGTTCAATATAATTGTACATACATCTTGTATATCACAAGCATGTTTCCATTGGAAAAGAAAGTAAACATTCCCTCCTTTTTTTTACAAAGTGTTTCTCTATTGGAAGAAAATTATACCGGGAACTGAGGAGTTGCCTGTGTTGATTTGTGTTGTAATTTTATCAGACTAACTATTGTGATCATTCTGTGTAACAAAATATTTACAAATCTTCACAGTTTTTCATTTTGTACAAAAAGGTCTTGGTAATGTAAAGAAGGCATTGTATGGACATGTGTTAGTATTTTTTCTGTGTTCTTAAAAATTTAATGTGAAACATTTACAAAAGAAGATGCATAAGAAAGGATTAGACTTTTTCACATTATAGACATGAGAATTTTGTTTGCCTTGCACTGTTTTATTTTTTCATTGAGTCTTTGTGGCAATGAATAGTAGTAATGTAGAAAATTTTGAAGATGGTGTAATAACTTTTGCAGGTTCTACTGTGAAAAGTTTTAAAACCATGAAAGTTTTGTAATTTTATTTCTGTTGGACCGTGTATATCAGCAAGCCAGCAGAAGCTGCAACATGATGCTGTTATGCCAGATGAGGGTTATAATTTGGTACATTGTATAAGCATCTTTCCACTTTCGTTTGTGATGTCTGTAGACATGAAGTACATTGTATTATTAGTGAGAAGCCGACGGTTTCATCTTTGCATTTGTACCACATAAATGCATGTATATATACTTTTGTTCTGCAGCTTACATATCAGCTTTGCAAGAAAGAAACTGGGTTTGTAGTTTCAAGACATTGCCAAGTATTGTTACCCACAAATTATCCCCAAAAGAGTGTTTGAAAATCTTACATAACTAATTCTGTTATTATAAGTTATAAATGGGTGAATATTCATGAAACTGCATTATAAACTTTGCTGTGATTCCTCATATATATCAGATTTATTGGAGGACATATAAACTTAACCATACTTAAGGCAGACATACCACGAGGCCTATGTATATATTAATGTTATGCTTAAAGAGTGTAACTTTGAAGTAATTTAAATGCATTTGATAAATGAAGACAGTTCCTGCTACAATTTTTTTTCTGTAGAGGTGTACAACTGGATTGTCCACAGGTGTTTCTTACTGTGTAAAAGTGGCATTCTTTTCCTTCATCTTATATTGTTGTGCAATCATGGAGGATCAATGCAAGAGAAAGTGTATGTGTTTGCAGCTTTGTTTTAATGACTTTTTTGAAAGTAATCACAAAACTTGATGGATCTAGAGTCACAATGCAGCCACATTTTCAGACAGATTTGTAAGACTTTCTTTCCTGTACTGATATACACAGTGATGCAACATTATTGTCATTCTTTAGCTTGCACTTTTCAGTGTGTGAGAATGGAAATAATTTGTTATTAGCACAGACTGTGTTATTAAGTGTTCGATGAATCTGTGTAGAACTTCTAAGATGCTCTTCAGTAGAATTTGAGTTTGGCTCTTGATATCAAAAAGTTGACTAAGATAAGCATATCAGTTTGCAACCGAGATAGTTCTTAGAAACGGTAAACTTTTGGCCAGGAGAAACAAATCATACATTTATACAAGTGCTTGAGACCTGTGAATGGCATTTACAGTTGAACTTCAGGATGACCTTGGCCTTGACTGCATTTAAAGGTTAGTTTTTCTTGTTTTCAGGTGAGAGTATTTTTACATTTGTTTCACTTAAATTCAGATTTTAAACTATTTAATTACATTCTTTGTTTTTCAAATGTGGTTGCATGATATATTATTCTCTCTGTACAGGGAGCAAGACTGTAGTATGTCTGTTACTTGCATTTATGTAATAGCAAATTGTCACTTCAGGAATTTTCTGTTCATATTACCACACACTTATATACAAACAGTTAAGTTAATTTGGGTCAGTGTGACTTACACAATATATAAACATTTTGGTTTTTGTGCATGCTAATTATGTCCCACATGATATAGGTGTCTGAGTTGTATTCCTCTTATTTTGTTGAACTAAAAAGGCCTGAGATTAATAACTACAAATCTGTTGTTTATGCCTGTAACATATGGTACTTCCTTTGCACATGCTGTTTTAGGTACTGTGCGGTTCACAAAAGAAGATATACAAAGAAAATCATTAAAACTCAAATCAGGATGAAGGTGCTGAATTTAACAGATAGTTTTAAATGTGATGGTGTTAACTTACATGAGGAATACGTGTTTTCTGTACTTAACTGTGTGAACTAAAAGTCAGGTTTTTGTCACTCAATATCAGAGTTCTTGTTTTTAAGCTTTTGCCGTGTTCTAAATGTAATTTGTTCCTTTTTGGGTAATTCCCTTCCACTACCTGCTGGACTTCTACCCGTCCCCTATGGGCACACTACTTCCTATTGGCTCTGCCACTTCCCCGCTCCAACCCAAGCAGGTATAAATACCCTGCACAATCTTTCCACCGACATACTTCTTTCACCTGCCTATGAAGATGGAACCGACAGTGAGTTCCGAAACGTCGGCAGTTAGAACTCAGACGCTGGGGAATTACCCAAAAAGGAACAAATTACAATATCAGAGTTATTTGGGTGAGAGCTGGAAGTTGTGAGTGACATTTAGAATCATTTTTTGCTCTGTCTGTCTCTATCCCAAACATCACACACACACACACACACAGAAACATTGTTTTCACTGAGTTGGGTATTTTTCAGTCCATTCCTTAATTTAAAGATAATTGAGCCACAGAATTGCTAATTAAAAGTGAAGTTGTAATGGTATCTTTTTGGGGGGGTTAAAATTATTATATTTTGCTGCTGTTGAAAGTGGTTGCCAACATGGGGTAAAATTGTGTACTTAGGTGAAGAAGCAAGAATTTAGGGTACACTGTAAATTGTACAATGTTGTTATGATCCTGAAGCTTTTGAAGGAAGACAGATTGTTCTTTGCTTCCAGATTATGTCAGAAGGTTGAATGCAGAAGTTCATTGTTTATATGTGTGCCAAAAAGTGTGAGACACTTTTGTGGTCATAACATGCATGTTGTTACATTGTTTTTATTAATTATTGTATACACAGTAATAAATATGGAGTAGTACTGTCAGTGGAACATATCTTGCAGTCTCTCACCTTCACTATTATTCATACAGGTAAACATATATTAACTTATTTTGGGCTTAAACAGAATAGTATTCCAACACATTGCAATACTGAAAATAGATTTTATTCAGTATTGTGTATGTACTGATTAATTACTGGCAGTTTACCATGTTGTGAATTTGTGTGGTTAAGGCAGCTCACTTCATAGGGACATACAGTATCAGTATAATATATGCATTGAATGTAGGTGGTAGTAACCTTGCCAGTGAACAACCTGTATACCGTGGTCACTCTTTCCAAAAGTAGGGATGTGGAATATGTGTTTCAAAATTGCAGTGTGAAAAGGTTTTCCTGTAAATGCCAAGAAGGAATAGAGAGGGAGCAGAGGTATGGTTACACTCATTCTTAATCTCAGCTCTAGATGTTGTGTTTGCTGTGGAGGCATAGAGAGGGAGTAGAGGTAGCTCCATTCATTTGTAACCTCATCAGGCGCTGTTGGTGAGTGTTCATCTACACACCCAGGCCACAGAAAGCATGAACAGTATTACGTTGTGTATATTATTTTAGTTAACATACTGTAGTAAACTTATGTGACTTAACTTAAGCCTCTGCATTTTTTGCAATACACTATACTGTGTCCCACAGTAGGATTTATAAAGTTGGTCAGTACTGAGTGTTTTGAATGTTTACTTGTGACTTGCAGGAATGGTATCATTGGTCCTGTTAATTAAACACAAAGTCTCTAATGTAAGCATTGTGTATACTGATCTCATTATTCTAGGGCAGAATGCATAGTGAAAGACATTTTTGCTTGGTCACATATTCATACCGCAACTGAAGTGTCCAAGAGTCAGAGTCATAATATGACTATTAGATGTACATAACACATATCGGAAACTAAGTGCAATATTTTATTTTACAGAATTTTGTGTTTACTAATTTGTATTCAGTTTCAGAAGATCAGGTGATTTTTTTAAGGACTTCACATTTGGACTTAGAACTGTAGGATTTTATAAGGTATATACATTTGCGCTAATTCATGAATTTTTATGAATTACAATGTCCTTGAAAGTATCTACGGATGCCCGGCATTCATTTATATTCTGCTGTTATCCGTGTGGATAGCTTGGGATTGATAGTATACTTGATGCTCATGTAATTACACACTGACCCAAATTGGTTACTTTTCCTATGTGGTATAATATTTCATTATATGAGTGAAAAGTAAAGAAAAGACTGGTTTTGAGGTTTTGTTGTGAAATTGAGTATAATGTGTTTTTATATTTTTTACCATGTATCCTGTTTGCATGTTTTGGTATGTTTAGGAATGTTCCGGCATACTGTTGTTTTAAACAAAAATCCTGATTTTATACACACAACTAATCATGGCATACTCTGATGAATTTCTGGTATGTGGCTGGGTATGTTGATCACCTGTCACACTTATGAACATGTTTTGTGGGCATGGTTGGCAGTCTGTGTTGTACAAGAAGGAAGAACAACAAAGTTTGTTGAATATTTTGTATGTTAATATGATAGTGTATTTGAAATCTGTTACTGAAAGGCAGCTATGAAAACTTTATAAGTTAATGTAGGTGAACAGTGCTTCACCTGCAAGAACTTGATGTGAGGTGAAATCAGTTTTAGAAATAAAGCTGTCAAAGAGAGAGGGAGCTAATGTGACTGAATTTCACAGAAACTCTATTGCCATGATAAAATATTCTAATATCTTGGGAAGAAGTATTAGTGCAAAGGTAAAGGTTTTTTTAATCAAAATTAATTAGTTTGGTCTTGTGAGGGAAAAAATTGCTGTTAATTACTTATTGTACTCGTAAACTTTCATGCATGGCCTTGATCTTTTGCCTGTTGTTCCTTTGTGCAGAACATTATTAATTGGTTTCACTGCTGTCAGGTGATTATTTATTTACATTAGTGGAGCATGATGTATTAATAGAAGTACTCTGAAATAGATTTTTAAATGTGGAACAGCTGAAAAACATTGTATGCTTTACTACATAAAGATGATTGTAAGTATACATGGAATGCAAGTGGAAGAACACTAATTGATTATGCACTAACATTTAGTAAACTTTCACACTTTGTGCTTGGTATTCATGTTTATAAAGGAAGTGATATTAGATCTAACCATATATTTTTAATTTCAAAAGACAGGTAAGAAACTGTAAAACAGGACAAAAGTGAGACAGAAAATTGCCCTGGTAACTAATGAAACGAAACATGTGTAATGTAGGTGTTTAAATAAATGTTGTCCTCAACACTTAATAAAGAGTGATGTGAATTTGAAGCCTTGATGCGTAAATTGCAATAGATATGGAACAGTTTGAAGTGGAAAAACAGTAGAAATAAGTCAGGGACTGAGTCAAGGGTGCTCATTATAATCCACACTTCTTGATATATGTGTGTGGACAGTTTTGTAAAAGAATGGCTAACTAATTTAAGGAATTACTTCTGCACAAATCAGAATATTGTAGACACCATTTTATTTGCTAATTGTTTCACAGTAATTGCTCAAATGTAAAAGATCGTGGCATTTAAAGAAGTGAGGATATTTGAAGAAAAATAAATATTTTCAGCGAAGTAATCGAACAAATACAGGAATTTAACTACTTGTAATATAGTGTATTTAATGTAAATGGTAATATGTATAATGACCTGCAAAGGTTTTTGATATAGATTTGTGGAACTTTAGTATCATTAATTCTTGTGTAGTATCATATTTGAAAAGTGACAGAACATCACGTGTATTACTTACTGAACAGCACAGCTGTGTAGATCTTGTATATTAATTTTTGTTCAATTTTACTGCATGTTTTGACCATCTGTTTCAGCCATCGTAGGTAGGAATACTGGTTCACAAAAACAGTAAAAGGGAAGAGGCCTCTCCTTAGAAACTCTGGATATAAAATTATTGTAAATGTTGTGATTATTATTCCAAAAACAGAATAATAAGTGACATCAAAATTAATAGTAGAAGTATGTTGCTACACTTTACAGGAATGTTCAAGTGTTTTGAAGTAAAATACAGACCATATAATAATATGTGGTAGAAAAGCGTGTGCAGTCTGTATTTATTAATGTGGTATTCTGCATAGTACATAAACTTGTGTAATTTTTGTGTTTAGCTTAGTATTTTCCTGAATTGGATATCCTTTCTTGTCTACTTTTTGAGCCCCGTGTGCTCTCAAATAGAGGAGAATGATCGTCCGGATACGTTGCCATGTATAGAATGAAGTTATATAATCCAGCATTGCTAGATTGCAAGATAAGTTGACATTTTTTTATGTATATATATATATATATATATATATATATATATACAGTGTAACAGACTGCATATGAATCAAAACCGTAGTTAAGTGTGTTGCATTTAGTGACTGATCCACTACTTCATTAATTTTAATGTCACTTATTATTCTGTTTTCAGAATAATAATCATAAATTTTACAATGATTTTATACCCACTTTTTGTGAACCAGTACCCCTGCCTGGTGATGGCTACAATAGGCAGCCGAAACATGTTGTAGAATTGAATAAAAATTAATACATAGGATCTGTATAGTTGTGTTGTTTGGAAAGTAAAATTTACACTTGTTGTACAAAACACAATGGATTGATGTCACCTAAAGTGACATTACATCACTCTTTAAGGGATTGTTGACTCTTTAACTGTTTGTGTACAAAAAACTTCAATGTGATTCAGAAGACCCTTTGATTACAGAGATTTTACACTTCACTGAGGTACCATCACTGACCTTTTTGGTAGCTGTTGTGTCAGACGTTCACTCAATAGAAACTTCTGTTTATCGTAGCATCTGGTTTCATGAAAATAATAGCTAATTGAACTGTCAAAATTTTATACAAGGTAGATATTTTATTTTATTTTCTTCCTGAATGCAAAACAAAAATCTAATCAATGTGATATGGGCAGTGCTTTGTGAAGAAGGTAACTGAACACATTAAAGAAATATGCATTTTTTACATTTGTGTATGAGTTGAAAATCTCTTGTAGTCATGGAATTGAGTAAAATATGCAGAGTTTACCTGCTTTCTTATAACAGTTGCAGAACACAGATATGTGCTACTTGATCAGCATAAGCCACATATGACATTGGAGTATGACATGAAGCAAACATATGTTAATGAAAACCTGTATTACTTTTTCCTTGCGATGATTACAGTTTGTTGTTAAACGAGGGTAGTATGTTTCTTTGTGTGGATGGTATGTAGCATACTGCTTCACACATTTTCAGACTGCCATGTTAAAGATGTGTATATTAAACTCAGAAAATATAAGGTAAGAAATTGAGTTTTTCCCACCAAAAAACAGCGATTTTTGCATTCTCCATTCATGTTGCTTTGGAAGCTTTTTCCAACAGTCTCTGTATTTTGAGGATTACAATGATGACATACACTATTATTGAAGTGGTTGTGCATTTAAATGAAGCCAGTAATGACTTAACTCGATTCATATATAAACCGTGCCAAATACTGTATTTCTAAGACTTTCCTCATGTTTTGAGTTTGTGTGTGGGTATTGCATTGAGCAATATGACATACTTGAACGTTCCGCCCATTTGTAGTTTGAAACACATTTAATGATCTGGTTTCAAAGGGGTGAATGATTCATTTCATTTGCAGTCATTCCAAAAGCAGCTGTAATTCTGGTGTGGCAGATTGTTCAAGAAAATATTTACTACTGCATGAAAATTACTGGCATTGATCCAGCGAAAGTGTTTCAGAGGTTGTGCTACATTTCATTGATCTGGATATGAAGTTGGTTGTAATTAGGAGTAATGTAACTTGCAGATATTTCCTAGATTGTATTTATGATGGTGATAAATTTGAGATATTTTTATTAAACACTAAATGTTTTGCAAACTCTGTTATATGAATAAAAACTGTAATCATTGCAATTTTAGTTCACAGCATGAAGGCATCTTGAGGTGCTGCATTGTGTATGTGAATACAGGCCTAATGCTTTGGAAAGCTGAAGTAGTTGCATGTTTGAAATTCAAGAGATGCCTGCCAGGCCTGCCAACCCAGAGTGAAACAGAAGCCATACAGTGATTGAATATTTGAATGTACAGATATTTTATGTAAGTAAATGCTGTATTCCATAGTGTTGACAACTAAGTATACAATATTCATATTTTTGTGTTTTCATTTTTATTTTGAATTTCCATGATATCCTACAAAATTATTTTTTTTCTGCAACACAAAACCGTGGCATCCATTGTGTCGTCGTAATAATGTTGCATGATTTGTACACTGGTTGGTCAGTTACTAAGATGATTTGTACATGTTGCCACGGTGATGACATTGGAGGTTGGGATGGTTGGTGTATGTGGAATGTATGGGGAGACATGAAGGAAGGAGACTGCTTTGAAGATTGAGCATTGATGAAATGATAATATTAAAATGGGTCTTGAACAAATGTGATGGCATGGACTGGATTCATATGGCTCATGTTAGGGACCAGTAGTAGGCTGTTGTGAAAATGATAATGAACCTTCAGGAACCAATAATGTCCTGACAAGCTGAGGAACTATTAACTTGTCTACAAGGACTCTCCTTGGAGTTGGCAAAACAAATACAGAATTTCACTGTGTAGAATAGAAGTCAGTCGAAACTATCTCTGCAAAATTGGGTTTAGCAAATTCACTCATGAAATTGGAAGAGATTACATATTGCGGACTGAGCAGATATTATCAGCACAGTGCCTTTCTTTAAATGTTTGTGTTTTGTGGATTATGCATGAAAGGAGGGTAAATTCACGTGTAAAAGTGGTGGTGTTCAGTTACTTTGCACAATACAGATTCCCTTAGTATGTAACTGGTGATTAATCATAAATCTCACCCTGTGTTTAATGAAGCATTGGACAATGACATTACATTTTGAGTGGAGACACAGTTCCCCACACATTCTTATCCTGAGCAATAGATGGAGTTTACCTGTCAGCTTGTCAGGCCATTTGATTTACACTCTAGGAAAAAGTTCCTGATACCTACTGGATGGGAGGCTGGCTTAAGAACAGGTCTTGAGTGTAGTGGTGAAGAGAAAAATATCTGCCAGGAATTTATTCCCACTTGCCTGTTGCCACCATACTGATTGAACCGCACAAATTGTATGACCTATTGTATTGAATTGGATGTCACAGAGTGTGCTTCAATACTTGTTTATCAATAGAACTGTTTCAGATGCAACATTTACCATATTTAGCCAAATGTAAGATGATAATCTTTCACAGGCTTTAGTTTTCAGGAAATACATGTATAGAACTTGTTTAACTTTGTGCATGATTATAAGGCAACCTCACATTTTTCAGTTGATGAACTACAAAAAATTGTTTTTTTTTTGTTTTGGGAAATACAGTAATTAGGCTTTGTGAGTTTCAAATTTGTTGCCGGACCAATACAAGCAGTAGGTTGCGCGTGTAATACTGAGTGATGCTAACCATAAAATTATCATGGACTTAATAACTGCCATCTCAGAAACATTAGGTCTGTGGTTTAGTGTAGTAAATTTTTTGTTTTGTCTCAATTTCAGCAGTCACTGGAGGTGGGTATTTATATTAGTCTGTCTTTGAACGTGTGTGTGTCAAGGAACCAGACTTATCTAAGTATAATCTGGATTTTGTAATTTTTTTTTTTTTACTTTATAATTCAGCTCATAATCTACCTACACATTAATATTAATATGTGGTATTGTGATTTGTTATGCACTGTGTTACATAGCACACACATCATGTGTACTTTGAAGGCAGCCACAGACGTTAATACTGCTGTAAATGCACATAGATATAGGCAGGTAATTACCGTTACTTGCAGGTAGTCACTTCATTTCCTCTGGCGCAGGTTAAGAGTCTGATGCATTATTCATCTTAATATTATCTTGTCATAGAAAGGTTTAGTAAATTGGAAATCACTTGGAAAAGGGGATTGTGATTTAAAAAATTGAATGTACTTGGAAAAAATGGACTGTGTTATTAACTGTAGTTATTAAGTAATTTATTCAGCTTTACTGTACTTAGGAATAGGTTTATTCATCTGTTAGCTGTTTTATAATATAATAACCCTGCTGAGGTTGTGAGGTCATTGAAAATGTGAATGATGAATGGTATAACAGTTATTTATGACAGCATGTATTATGTGATGATTAGTATGTAATCTTTCTCATTATCTGAAAACAGTACGTAAGTATGCCAACAGTAATGAGCAATATGGGACCCAGAATGAATAGTGCCACCTGATTAACAGCAGCCAGAAGTTGAACTGGCTGCAAGCTGATGAATTATATATGCTGTCTAGAATATCCCATTTATTCTTGTGCTTTTCAGGGGCCATGCATATTGGTTGACTTCCGTGAAACAGTTCTGTGTCTTATTAGTGGTGTATGTACACACCCACATATATATGTATATGTATACATACAGGTGTTCCAGGATTTAAGGTCAATTTTTCAGGATTTAATTCCAGAGCTGATGCTGAGTCAAAAACATCATACACACATGGGTCCAATTTGCAATGGTTCAGGCGTTATGAGATTTTAAAGTACAGTAAATAAATTAGAAAGGAAAGAGGATCGTGTGTTTATTGAGATATGTTGTTAAATGTACAGTTACAGATTCTCCATTCAGCACTCAAGCAAGTTGTTCAAAATCTCCTCCGTCTGCTTGGATGCATTTTCTGACTCGTGTGACCAGAGGACTTGTAACCTTACAAAGCACAGCAGAATTGTTGATGCTTCTTGCAGTGCTGAGAATTTGCTGGAGTAGTTCTTCTCTCATGTTCAACTTATGTGCATACACCATAGCTTTCATGTAACCCCACACATGGTAATTTGAAGGGTTCAGATCAGGTGACTGTAGTGGCCAATTTTGTGCACTGCCCCAACCAATCCATCAGTTTGGGAATTTATGATTCAGATACTACCTGACAACCTGACTGAAATGAGGCAGCGCTCTGTCGTGCTGGTAGTACATCTGTCGTCGCATTTGTAGAGGGACATTCTTCAAGAGTGCTGGCAGTTCACCTTGCAAAAAGTTGGCGTAAATATCACCTGACAGACGCGGGAAAATGAACGGACCAATGAGTTGGTCACCAATGACACCACACCACACATTTATGGAAAAGCAATGTTGGTAGTTGCTTTCGAGAGTTCCATGTGGATTATCATGATCCCATAAATGGGAGTTTCTTGTATTGTTGACTTCACTGTGGGTAATGGGCCTCATCAGTGAACAAAATTTTGTGAATCATATGGGGGTTAGAATTAATCCAACAGAATTCCAACTGGCTACACATGTCCACAGGTTCAAGATGCTAAATGCGCTGGATGTGGTATGGATTTTACATAAGGTAAACATAGAGAACTACTCCAGGGAATTCTCAGCACTGCAAGAAGCATGAACAATGCTGCAGTGCTTCATAAAGTTACAAGTTCTCTGGTCACACGAGTCAGAAATTGTACGTATCAAAGCAGATGGAGGACACTTCGAATAATTTGCTTGATTGTTGAACAGTGAATCTGTAACTACATCAAAAAACATATGCAAATGCAAATAAATGCACAATGCTCTTCTTTCCTTTCTAATTTATTTACTGTAGTTTAAAAACTCATAACTCAGGGTCAGTGCAGTAAAACAAATCATGGTTGCCTTTTTTTTTTTTTTACGCCCTTTCACACTTCAATACGCGTAGCTATCCAAGCATTTCGCACTTGCTGTTCATGTATACCCCTGCAACTGACACGGCGACATAACTTAAGTTTTTGTGCGCGAACTTGTAAGGAAAGTATATTCGAAATGGAGGATGTGGCTGCTTGGTGTAATGTTATCGGCGAGTTTTAACTTTACACCAAGAACTGTGTAAAATATGAAGCCTGCTAGAATGATAATGGCTACTGATACAGCGGATTGTATGTGGCCGTCGGAAGTCTTACCGGATAACTGCAAAAAGTGGGGTTTTGCCAGTTTCCTTAATTATCTTTTCCTCATTATGATTTGTTTTATTAAAAATAGAAATACCCCTGTCAATTTCAATTGTTCTTTATTTTTTGTGAATACAATATTGTTATCGCCATTCGTGAACCAGAGTCGTTCAGGTACCATGTTACTTTTATCTGATCAATTGTACTTTGTCCAAAAAGTGAAATGATAATGAAGGCGATGAAAACTGCTTGATTCCGAAGTATCTGTTGGAATTTTGCCCTGTTTGTGAATTTTCGATACAAAAATATGCTTAATTGGATCCTTAATCCATAAATGTTTTCTTCACTTCTTTTCCGTGGGAGGGTGCGAATGTGTGTCTGGAAAAGTATAGTTACATCCTTTCCTGACGGTGGAGAGATTTGGGAATATTTATGAAAATTCTTATTTTGATCTGCTTCCTGGTATACTTTGTATGAAGTTTCGTTTCGGAAACAGATTCGTTTTACATGACAATGAACAAGCAGATCAATGTATTTCTAGCACGTTAACACATGGTAATGGGCAAAATATTTGACAATAACTGTGTAAGCACTGTGGGTTAACTGTATTACACTACAAGTGCTAAACTTAAATATTGCATGATTACAAATCCTCCAAACCCTGTGAATTTACACATTTACCATGAGAGATTCCTTCACATTTCAAAAGATATGAGGGTAACTCCATAAATTATGGCAATTATATGTTTGACCAAAAGTATGGCAATGCGGGAAACTGCTTAGTGTTTGTCTGCTGTTATTCATTTGTTTAAATAATGACAGATTTTCAAATGCATCTATTATGTATCCAAATATAACTTTCAAAATAACTTGGAAGAAATATTATTTCAAAATGATTTCTGTTGACATTGGTTGTGCATTGGCATTCATTCATTGTACATTCTGTGATGTAGGAAAATTGAATAATTAACATAAATAATTAGATCACATAATACCTGACATAGTGAAATTTTGCAGGGAGGAAAAATATAGATGTTAAGTTAGTGGCTAAAGTTTACATTTGGTAGTTACAAATAAATACAGTGTTTTCACAAAACCGCATAAAGGGTAGGTAAAATTAATTTAAATGCCATTGGCCTATTTTTCAGTTCCTGGACACAAAATCTTTTACATTTTGCAATTTCTGGTCATCATGTTTCCAACAGAATAGAGAAATCAGTTCAATGACTATCCTGTTCAATGTCAAATTGCACATTTCACCTTCATCTGCTGTTAGCTGTTTGCTTACCAAATATTGTGTGTGTGCGTGTGTGTACATCAGAATAAAGTTTTACAATTCCAAGGTGCATAGTATTGTTCTGGACAATGTTGGATGACGCTTGTTTCTGAAATACAAAGTTGTTAAGTGGAGTAAATACATTTTTATATAGTGCAATTATATTAGAGCTTCCCCAAATTTCTCAGCCTCTCTGGTGGAAAAGATAAGATGTAGAGATATGGATTGATAACAGAATTTGCTGCATATGTTCCTTACTCATCAGCAGAATGTTTGCACTTAGCATGAATTCAGAATTAGTTGGCCAGAGGAAGAAGACTGCAAACAATCAATGCTCCCTGAAAATAAGTTTGGTTAAATGGGATACTGGCTTGAAGATACCTCACAAAAATCTCTCAAGATACCTGGTATAGAAGTGTTTGATTCCAAGTCACAAGTTTACTGTGTTACAGAAAAATATATTTATGAAGAAGCCTTCAATTCAAGCAAAACAACAGAGATGATGTGAAGTATATAACCAACCAAGAAATCTATGGTGTTAATACAAGATACAATATAAATGTGCATCTCACAATGGCCAATTTGACTGTATTGCAAAAGGGATCTTATTTTTTTTTTTTTTGAGTAAAGTTATTTAACCACCTCCCAATAAATAGAAAAAATCTACCTAATGAAGTAAAATTATTAAACATGCTTTACAGATATTTCTTCTTCTACATTCATTTATTCAATAGAAGAGTATTTTAGTTACAACATTAAATAGAATCTTGGTCTTATTATAAATCTAGATCACTGGTATTCTTATTTTATTTATTTGTTCTTAATGTTATACTATCTTATTCTAATTAATTGATTGTACAAATAATACAAAATTGTATCCCTCTTTCGCAAGTATCTATGGATATATTGATGTACGGTAAATTTTTCTTTAATATATATGCAAATATGTAGGAAAATTTCTGTATCCTTATGTTCATTGTAACTAAACCGAATCAGTGGGAAGAACTACGAACTATGAACTATGCTGTAACATGAGTAAGTTGCATGGTAAAGAGCTTAATGATTCATACTCCTCACCAGATATTTGGGTGATGAAATCAGGAAGAATGAGATGGGTGGTGCATATATCACATATTGGATGAGAAGATACATTTTTACATGGTTTTAGTGGTTAAAACTAAAGGAAAAAGACCACTTGGAAGACCTGTGCTTGGATTGGAAGGTAATATGAAAACTGACCTTAAAAAAATAAGATGGGAGGACATGGACTGTATCTGGCTGAGAATGATAACAAGTGGCAGACTCTTATAAACGTGACAGTGGAACTTATGGTTTCATACATTGCAGTGAATTTCTTGATAACCTGAGGGATTACAATGTTAGCTTGTCAAGCAAGGCTGTTCTCCATTTAGTTAATTAGTTGAATTAATTGTAGGTTTGTAAAGTCCATTGGCAGTCTGAAACACAAGGGAAGAAAATGTCAATTATCACATCAGGAAAAATGCTAACAAAATGTTGACAAGGAAATGCTATTCTCAAGTCAATTTGAAGAAATCAGTCCTTATAAACATGAGGTCATTTGTGTGGAATGGAAATAGCTAATGTGGTTATACAGCATTACACTCTTCCATCAAAAGTCGTGGTGTTACAGCCACACAGTACTTAAAAGGTGGAGACATTAAATGCTTCTAGATGGCAATACATAGGAGGGCTCATGCATGTGCAAAGAATGGAGAGCTAGAATCCATGCAGAATGTGCAATATTGGTCTCTTGTGTTCACAAACTGCAGACAGTAGAGAAGAAATGATCCTAAAGGTGAACAATGCCTGAAAGTCCAAGACAGGCTGATTTATATAAAAATTAGTGGTCTACTAGACCATAATACAATGGTTATCAGGATGAACACAAGTGTACAAGAGATGAGGCAAGATGTGTGGGCAATCACACACAGTTGAGCATAGTTGAGGATGATACACTCTCCCTGTTGATATGTTAAAGCAAAAGTTTGTAAGGAGGAGTGGTTAGGTGCCCTGCCAAAGCAGTCTGGAGGTACAGAATCACTAAATTATGAAATTTACAAATGATATTACTAGAAGGACAAAAAATTGACATATGGGTATTGCAGTGTGGAAGTGATGTTCATTATTGTAAATAGAAAATAATTGGGAAAACCTTTGTACAGTTTTATTAATTATTAATTCATACTTGTATAGTCTAATTAACATAGCATTTTACTTCATTGTTCATAGATAACAACAATTACAAATATATACATTACAGAGCCATGAAGTGTTCACAGTTACTTTTGGCACATAGAAAATATTGGCCACATTAACCAAGGTAGGAAGAAACCTATGTACCTACTGTGTACTTCATACAAACAATTACTGCTGTCAGATATTACATCTACCAAATTATTAATGAATTACAGCATTCATAGCCTTCAGTTGTCCTATTTGTATTATAAATTATACAGTTAGTTTCATTAGTTACATTAATAACACACTGGGAGAGCAGGCTTGCACCTTCCATTTAAGATAATAAATCTGAACCACCCAGTACAAGAGTAGCAAATTCTGTAGTAGCAGAGATGTAAGATGTAAAGTGAAGTCACCATCTCTGCCACTGAATTTTGCAAATCTGAGAGCATTTCAATATTTATGCCAGAGTTCCTCTTCCCTTCCTCACACTTAAAACACTTCTGACATATCTGCATAGAAATTCTTGTAGAAACATGGAAGAATGATTATGGTCAGCTATGTGCCCTTTCACACCTATGAAAATAAATAAATAGGGCCCTACAAAAACAGATTTGTCTTGTTACATACAATCAGATTATGATTTGGTTAGTTAGGTTATGGTTAGTGAATCACGTTGACAGGCACTGTAGATGTGTGAAAAGAGAACATCACACTTAACTAGGGTTTATTTGAAATTTATGAAGCTAAAATTTTGATTCCAAAGTAACAGCTTTTTAAGTACAGGTTCACTATGGGAGAAGAATTGAAAAATAACCTGAACAATACTGTGTGGATCTCCACAATAGACAAACACTATATCCCATCCTGGAGAAAATGTGTGTAGTTACAGAGACATAAAACACAATTGTATTTATAAAGTTATGTGATCCTTTGTTTATGTATTTTCTAGTGGCAAAAATTTCATTGTTTAAACATGAGTGAAGAAATTTTAAATAATCCATGACCATGAATTAAGATGATTCAGTACGAAGAAAAAACCAACAAGTTTCCAAAACATGTGCATATAGGAGGTTTACTGGGTTTAAAGTATAATAATAAGATACTCTTAAATGTTCATTTGCATTTGTTGGTTTTATCTTCTTATCAAATGAGTGAGGAAACTTGCAATCTCCAGATTCATAACAGTGCTTAAATGCATTACAATATCTCATATCCAAACCTTATTTAACGGTTCAGAAGAAAGTATTTACCGGAGATCTGGTACTGGCAAAACTGTTATTTAATAAAGCAGAAAAATAGAAAACATGATACCTTGTGAACTTCAACTGAGAATGTTATTGTACATAATTTATAATATCTTACAACTTCACAAGTAATACTAAAATAAACTAACACTATCCAAAACATTAAAAAAAAAAAAAAAGTTTGTACTTAGTACCATGCAGACATTCATTATTTTGGTGTATAAATCATGTTATTTATGCACCATTATATCCAGTTTAGAGAGATCTAATAATGAAATACTTGTGATGGATTTCCAAGAAATTTGAACAAATAATCAGTTCATGTTAACATTTTTAACATCAACAGTGTGACAACAATAGTAAACTTTTATGTAACAAATTTTTATGTAAATATTCTAATAACATAATGAGTCTCTTTGACACTTTTTAAGAAGAGCCTAGACAAATCCCAGGCCAGTCCATGTTGGATTTGTGGTGGACAGTGTGGCAGTGGGACAGGGTTTTCTCCCAGAACTTCAGATCTGCCCTGTTAGTTTCATTCCACCATTGCTCCATATTCATTTATTCAAACATTCATTCACTCACTCTTCTATTACTGATTCTCTATAATCTCAGCAACTGACAGCATGGTTAAATACACTAAAATATGCTTCACAATTTTTTGTTAATTTACACTTTTAGATCCACTTGTACTCACATTCATCTTGCTGCTTTCGTATGTTAGGCCAAGTAGGTGATTATCTAATTTTCTCTGATATGCAGGTAGCATTGTCATGGAAGCTGTGAGGACATTCAAATTTACAGTCTGTGATGAGAAAGTGCAAGTGACACCTATCTTCTATTTTACAAATTGTAGCTATTGCGATTCCACTGCATACAAAAGCTGTTGGTGACCACAATTTAAACTGCTGTCAGCAGAGAAAATAAAAATAGCTAGGTACTTCTCAAAAAGTTATGGGTTTCATACTATGCCATTATACACAACATACACTAAACACCAGAGTGTACTGGTTAAGAATTCTGATTTGTGTTTAGGAGATCAGGAGGTTGAATCCTAGTTTGGTAAAGAGCTATTCTGAGATTTTTGTGGTTTTTTTTGTAATCTATCCAAGAAAATCCTAAGACAATGCTTTAAAATAGCTCACAACCACTTCCTGTCACGTAATTCCCAGCTCATCATTTACATAGTCATCTAACCATGCATTCTCATGAATTGCATATAGATGACAGATCACCAACAATTAAATCATGAATCAATTAATTGTGCTTGATAGACATTTTAATGTTCGTATCTTAAAGTGATATCAGCAGTAGCTTAGGACCCCTGACTATAGACACCAACAATAGAGAAAATAATTCCTATAAATCACAAGCGTCAATAAGTGATACACATTAACAGCTCTAAAAAAATGCCTGCCCATTCTGATTGAAGTTACAACTGCAATAACTAGATTACTTCCTGTATATTTTTTCCACATACTTAATGTAAACAAGAGTTACCACACTTCTCCAGATTTAGAACAATTGCATATTTATTCAGGGTCTGTTTCTGTGATCTAGTTCACATGCAGTGACACTAGGATAATAACTGTATTAGAGATGGGAGATGTCTTCAGTAATTTGAATTAAAGACTCAGAAACGGTTCTGATTATCATTGAAATTAACATTCATTAGAAAAAGTGTCACAGTTTTGTAATGACATTATTTTTCGATGTTTTGATTGTATTTATTTTCTAAGCTTTGAATTGTGGTACATGTGCTACACACAACCCTAATCATTTCTGTCCTATGTGTGATATATAAATCATTTGGAATTGAACTACTACTGGTATTTGATACTGTAAGTTAGAAGAAACCTCTTCTACCATCTTTCCACAGTTCAAATGATACATTTTTATTTTCAAAGTACTGGACAGTATAAGCTGACAGTGAAGTGTACAAACAAGATAAATTTTTAACAAAGTATTCAACATATAAATTCAGTTTGCTTCAGATTTACGTATATAATGCATATGATGCAAATTTAAGTAATATTACTTCAGAATGTCAATCATTACTCTTCCTGCTCCATTATATGGGCTCATGCACCAGTTGTTCCTAACTGAGATCACATCCATCATGTGTGTTATATTAGTTATAAACAATGTTGTTTATTCAGGAGGGTTTGTTTCATCTTCCATAGAAACTTACTTCCTCCTTTTTTTGGTGAATATATTTTTTTTGGATGTATGTGAGGAAGAAAATATGTCAGTTATGTAGGAACGTTTGAGGTAACATACGCCTATTAAAGCTAAAGAAGGGAGCAGACAGGCCATGTACCTCACTTGGAATTCTCAACGGCCATTGACTCAGTTCATTCCGATCCTTTCTTCCCCCTTCCATGACTCTGATTGGCCAAAATTCCTTGAAACCATCCTGTATAACTCATTTTTTTTTCCTCCCAACCTTCACAGCTCCTGAACCAAATTTAGTCACCCTGAAGGTGTAGATATTGCATTCCTTCAAAATACCTAAGCAAACCAAATACACTACACAGTATAAAAACCCACATGACAACCATTATTTGAGTGACAACTACCATTATATCCTAGAAAATTATATCTACGCCGAGCTTATGAAATGATGACATATAGCCGGGATAGAGTAAATAACTCTTCTAACACTAACAAATGCACTATTCTCTAGTTTAGGTGTACAATCTTTTCCATAACTTCTACATGTTTCAGCACTATTATCTCGCCAGCGAGAATGTGAAGCTGATGATGTATGTCCATTTAATGCCTAATGTTATGAACATACTGAAATTTTCCCTTGCCATTTGTGTGTCTAAACTACATGGTACTGACGAATGTGACTTTTATTTTTAATCTTAATTTTACATATTATCACACTGATGCCAGAGATAAAGAGATAAATGAATAATTTTCACCGATAATACTTCTATTAATAACGGTGCAATATATGCTATTTGGTATTCTGCCCATCATCAAAATGTGTAACACATCCCTCATTTTCTTCTACAAATTTTACTTTTGGGATTGGAACCTAATTAACAAAACCTGCTAGATGAGTTATCTAACTCAAGCTTCCAGGATGTGAAACAAAGCTTACATTACTGCAAGAATGAGTCCCAGTTGCATTATTTAAGGTGAATGTGTTCCCCGTGTTCTAACTTTATAAAGGAGTCCATATACGTTTATTTGTAAATACAAAGGTAGAACATTCTACAGAAATTTTTGGCTAATTTTCCAGTTTCATTTCAATGTTCCACTGATGTAAATATTCATGTACAATTCCTGTAGAATGTCAACATTTAGTCAGTGGTAATAAGAACATCATTTCATAATTTTTCACACTTCCTGGCAGTACAGACTCTTTTAGAACTTTGAAATGCATACGGAATTACAATAAAGATGTTACATTACATAAATTGAAAGATGAGAATGTTTACGCATCATGTATAGAATCATTTATGGGGCTCAAATACAGTAAATAGGTGTACAGCTGGCTAAGTTTGAGAACAAAAGAAAGCCCCCTAGCTTCATTGTTTTCATTGTAAATTTCTCTTCAATAATATTTTAAACCCAGCTGTGAACAGGAGAAAAAGTAGTTGAGTTACTGCATGTAATAAATTTGACAACATCAAAATGAAAAGAACAACAATAATAACAACAGTATTAATACTAGTATTAATAGTGTTAGTAGTAGTAGTAGTAGTAGTAGTAGTAGTAGTAGTCGTGGTGGTGGTGGTGGTGGTGGTGGTGGTGGTGGTGGTGGT
>Ga0123357_10001269_pt1 | contig 26564 bp, 18 predicted proteins | sample TergutEmb28metaG_FD_89873 | JGI IMG/M metagenome (GOLD analysis project Ga0123357, IMG submission 89873) | Embiratermes neotenicus P4 segment gut microbial communities from Petit-Saut dam, French Guiana - Emb289 P4 | ecosystem: Host-associated > Arthropoda: Insects > Digestive system > Gut ...
GGTTAGGTTTTTTTTTTTTTTTTTTTTTTTTTTCTGTTGTAGACTAGTTTAGATTGGAGACTACCACTTTCCCAGTACATAAAGTATTCTGGTGTTTTTAAAATATTTTGATTACAGTGTTACGAGTGCAACTCCATTGGGTGTGTAATCATGTTAGTTTGCTGCTGAAACACAGGTTATAATTTTCATGGGCCTTTGATGATAACCTTTTCCAAGATCTCCACTCTTCTGCTTGCTGGAATTAGGGGATGGACTACCCTTGCACACTGTCCCCTCGGCCTTTCTGAGTTTGGGTGCTACCACCAGCAACAAATGGTGAAACTATAAGCCCAGTTGTCAAATTGAGTGTGGGTGCATGGGAATGGAATAAGTTCTTGTCATCACAGGAACCTTGGGAAATTTGTTACAAAGAACTTGGCAGATAGTTAACTTTTTATCTCCTAGTTGTATATGTTAGAGAGTGAACATCTTGATAATTCACTAAATTGTCAGTGCATGCATAATAGTAGTGTTTATATCACATATTGGTCTCAGTTTCTCAGCTGTTTGTTTTTATGTGAAGTAAGTACAATAACCTAATTTTTTTGTGAAAAAATTTATGATAAATCCTTAGTCACAGTCAGTATGGTTAATGGACTACAATATGCTGTATGTTAAAAATTGTTGTACCAGTATTGTACTCGTGTTTGAGGGAAACAGTACATACTAATTTATTTTCAACCAGTCACCAGCTTAAGGTGTGTGATGTGTTTATTTTAGGCATATTAAAAGCTGTGCATGGCACTCAGTCCAGTGATCACAATCGTGTCACCAAGGATGTGGTAGCATTCTATGCTGGAGATTTCCCAGATCTTGTTGAGAAACTGCAGTTGGATCTTCATGAACCTCCAATATCACAGGTAGTCTTTCAGCATGTTATGATAAAAATGTACTTTTGTGTTTCAGTTGAAAATGCAGTAATGTGCCGCTATTCTGTTATTGAAAAAATTAGTTATTTTTGTCTCTGATGGAGCACATCATTTTAATGACTCAATATGAGCTTTTTTGCTGAGTTGAGTGGGGCAACTGAGAAGTTAACATCTGGCTGTTGTGTGAAGCTTCCCAATGGCAGCACATATTTTAGACTGTCTATTTGTTTATGTTCTTGTGGTAGAAATCGAACATTGATTTCTGTTTTAGATCCCCTTATGCAATGGCATGACAGTTTTTACATGTTAAAGCTCAGTAATATTATTGTAACTTTACATGAAATTGTGTTGATTTGATGGCATTTTTAGAGGTGCATTCACAAAACTCACCATTACATTAATTGTTATTAGCAGGACTTAATGATCTTATATTTTTTCTTTGGTTTTCGTCCATTCAAAAAAAATTCATCTACTAAGTAAAGTGCCATGCAGAGATGAACAATTGATCTCATGCCTAGTGTTGTAGCAGGTATAGACTCTTAACATGCCCAGAGATCCAAATAGAGTCTGGTTTTATTCCTGTAAGTAAATTAACTTGTCCTGCTTCCATCTTGATCAAAGACACCCCATTGTGTTTCGTGCTTATTACTATAATGATATAAATAATTAGTTTTAATGGAAGCATTTTATTATGAAAATAATAACTTTGTTTTGGTAAAACTGCAACATGTTTCAACCTGATTGCATCATAATCAGCCTTATAAAACGTATACAAGGGGGCTAATTGTATTATTGCAATTATCATGCTGTGTGTAGGCATCTCATCCTCAAAACTTTATTGCAGTATTATTTGTAACAAAATTTAGAGGATAAGAAATTAATTGTAATAAAATAGTGACAATGAGATCTCTTTCTACAGAATTATAAGTGTAATGATTGATATAGCTTCCTGTTACACATTTGACAGATGTGATGATGACCCTATCAGGTTGAAATGTGGCAGTTTTATAGAAAGAAAAGTTATTGTTTTTGTCTGAGAATAGTTGTTACGCTGCATTATATACTGTATTTTATTACTATGCTTCATTGTTAGTAACATAAGGGAAATGTGTGTTATAGCAAAAAGTATTGTAATAAAAGCACCAAGTAAACCCACCACATAGGAGATACATATTTTACCTCTTTCTCTGTAAAGGGCACAAAAGTGGAGAGTATTTGTTTGCCAGTATGTTTCATGTTTTTGTTATACTGGCATCAGACCTGAAGAGGCTTAGTTTATGGGTTGAATTGATGTAATGGGAAGGTATTGTGACTAATAGAAATATGTTGTTTTAGTGTGTGCAGTGGCTGGAAGATGCAAAATTAAATCAGCTACGCAGGGAGGGCATTCGATATGCGCGTATCCAGCTGTGTGATAACGATATCTATTTCTTACCACGCAACATTATACATCAGTTTCGCACTGTTTCTGCAGTAACCAGTATTGGTAAGTATTGGTTTTAATACAATGTGCTTGAAGTAACAGATTTTTTGTTAAACTTTCGTGATTGTTTTCTCAGTATAAAAAATCAGTTATCAATATTCACTGAACAGTCATCCATACAGGCCATACAAGCTTAAAGAACTCTTCTTGATGGTATATTGCAGTAAACATAACTAGTGTTTTGGATGTTGCCCATTGCCTTTAGTTTTTTGTACTGAGATGTTTATGCAGCTGGGTCTGTTTTTGTTGCCCTGTGATGAAGGTGGAGAAGGATGCTGTTCATGTGAACATATTTGAAAGCACTAGTCTCTGTCACTGGAAATGTAAAGATTCTGTGAGCAAAGTCCAAGGCCTGCAATTCCTTGAGCTTATCCACCTGCTCATACTGGATCCATGCATGAGGGGTTTGCATTTGAAATGAGGATTTTAGGTTACATATGATGGCAGATCATGTAGGTGCTTGTGGCAGATCATGTTGCTGCCAGATACACCACTCTCCAGAGTATCAGTTTGCCTCTCCCTTAATGGTCATTTGAACCACCACCTTTCTGCCTGTCTTGACCAAATGGCGACAGTATTAGAATGATGCCTCATGTAGGAAGCTTTGGGAGATGAAGCCAATGATGTACCCATTGAGGAGGTCTTGTGGTTTCAAGGCTGTTGAAGGGAGATGGTGGTAATTCCACTGCATATCTGACAACAGGTTTTGCAATATCCAGGAACATCACATTTCAGTTGGCTGTTTAATCAAATGAAAATTGTTTGGCTTGTCAAGAATATTGAATTAAACACTGTGTGATTTTGGTGATATCTAGGTGAGATGTTTATTTTATGTATGAGCCACTAAGATGTAAAATGTTATTTGACTTTTATTTCTCCTTTATTTATTTTTGAATTACGAATTTAAACCAATGAAGGTAATATATGTGGCTTAAGTGGCAGGTTGGCGTGAATAACCTCAGCAAGTGATGTGGTTGTGAACACTACTTCAGCCATTACTGCTACCACCACACTGGATCCTGCTGCCTTCATCAGCCAGACACATATATCGTATCCCAGAAGACAGAATTGTTGAACCTGACGTCATTGATGACATACGTGTTCAGTTCTGTGCTTCTTCTTGCCACACTTAATTATATTTGATCTTATGTTACTTATTGTTCCTCTGCGCCCTCAAGCAGATGTAAGGATAACACCATGAAACAGGCCATGGCCACATTCAAGTCATGTATATTTGTTATTTCTCTCATTTTGTTGCTTTGGATAAAATATTGAAAACCTAGGAACTAATGAGTGACCTTGTATCATATCCACAAAGATAGAATTAATTTGCTGAGTTTCTAAAGTTGATAGGTGCTGCAATAAAAGTGTGGGAAATATGCATCTACAACCATATTACAAAAGTTTGAGAAACACTAATAATTTGTTACCTACTACAGTCATTAATGCCTCAGCAACTTTTGTCTTAAAATGGTGCATTACCACAGATGGCAGTGTTCTGGAATATGAGTGACACTATATTGTTTGGCACACTGATAATGAAGGCAGCAAGATCCTCTGAGACTTTATTGCTCTTCCTGTAGACTACATGGCCACACATCCCAAATGACAGCAGTGCTCATAATCACTGCCATGATAACCTCATGTCTCACAGTGTTAATAATAATTCTTTATTTTATTTTACACATCCACAGCATGGCATGTTCGCCTGAAGCAGTACTACCCTGACGCAGAGAGCTCAGCCGATCAACAACAACATTCGCGAATAGTTACTGCTCAGCATCACTATAAAGAAAAGAGAAACCTGGAGAAAGCATGTGAAACCCCTAAGAAAGATGTGAAAGATGAAAACCAAAGATGTGACAAACCTAAAAGGGATGAGAGGAAGGAGAAAGATAAAGACAAAAAGAGGCTTGAAGACAGGAGAGATGAAGACAAATATAAGAAAGAACACAAGGAGGGAGATCACAGCAAGGGAGAAAGCAAGTCTAAAAAACGTGAACTGGATGACACTGATGGTGAAGGAAGGGAAAAGAAACGTGTTAGGATTTTAGAAGGCAAATTAAATTCCAGGGAAGGGGAAATGGATCACAAGAAGTATGAAGAGAATGCTTGTAAAAAGAAAGAGAAAGATGACATGGGAAAAAAGAAAGATCCGAAGATGAAATCTGAATTTGAAGAAGAAAAGAGAAAAGAGGAGGGTGCAGAGAAGACAGATGTAAGTGAAGTGGAACTCAAACACATAGACAGTTTAGGTAAAAAGACTGAAGAAATGAGGGTTAAAGTGGAAAGTGAGACGCAAGAACATAAACTGAAATCAAGAGGCAAGGATGAGAAAAGAGTAAAAATTCTGAGTTGTGAAGCAGAACACAAAGAAAAAATGAAAGACCATCCTGATGGTAGTGACAAACACAAGAAGGAGCATAAGCGTGATAGAGAAAAGCGTCACGAAAAGACACCAAGGAAAGATAACGAGTGTAGTCCAAATATAAAGAAGATTACCTCAGCCACCAAGAGAAAGGATGGTAATAGCTCTGACGATAACAGATTGTGTAGCACAACGTTAAGACAGGGCATAAGTCACGTTGAAAGCTCTGGTGTTTTATCACCATCTTCATCTTCTGTGGATGAGAGTAGAAATTGCGATGGATCTGGTGACTCAGTATGTAGTGCACTTAAGAAGGAAAGTGCTGTATGTGATCTCAGCCAAAGACTGTCTGCATCATCATGTACCAAGAAAGAAGTTTGTCGTGAAGGAACTAAACAAGCAAGTGTATTGCCAGCTAAAAAAGATTACACGGCTATGGTAAAAAATGAACCTGGACTGAAACCTGATACCTCCAAATGTCATTCACCATCTGAAACACAGACTTCTGTCAACTTAATAGATCAAATTATTGCAAGTATGGACACTTCCACTGCTAAAGTGAGGGAGGACCGCGATGATTTGGGATAAATGTAACTTGCCCCTGACACTTGCCTTTTGCACTCACAAAACTGTGTACATACAAGTTGCACTTGAGGAACTGAATGCCATTTGCAGATTTAGTACCTTAACATATAAGACAACATTGTCAGTCAAAAAATCTATTAAAAGATTAGGTTAGCCATATATTACAAGAAAGTGCACGGTACTTTGTGTGTGTGTGTGTGTGGTTTTTTACATACATACACACATGTGTATGTATATGTGTGTGTGTGTATATATATATACACACACACACACACACATCATACACATATGTAGACAATTGTACATTGTATAATTTTTATAACATTCTTTGTGTACAATGGTGTGTGCCTCGGGGGTAAGTTTTTGCAGATGAAGTGATGCTGTAAGATAGAGTGTTAGAATTGAGTTTGTTAAAGCCTCTATTTGAGAAGTGCTGTTTCATTGTGTGATAAGGCATGTTTAAAATGGTGCAAAAGGGCAGCAATATTATATGTATGTTTTGGACAAAAGGAAGTATGAATTGCATTCCAATGATAGGCTGGTGCTAAGGAGCAGTGTATGTGTGTGTTCTAACAGGGGTGCCTTTTTGGTACCGCAACTTCGCATATAAAAATACATTTTTTTTTTTTTATTATTTTATCAGAGTGGAGGTTCGCAGTGCTGTCTTTTTGCATGTGGGTGATAGTTTGAATGAATGCAAAAATAGGAAAATATGTTTGAAGTTCAAGGTATATTAATCAGAGGGAAACAATATCAGGACAATTACAGATTTTATACTGTCCGGGCTTTCTTTGCATACTTCATTCCCATCATGGTATGGTTTTACCATTTACCAGCAGGTAATATCTGTAAAGAGCAGACTTGATGTGTAAGAACTAATCACATAACTCATTTACACCCTTTTTTCCTGTTTAGTTTTTGAAATGCGGGGAAAGGGCTGATAGATTTGCAGTTACGTATGGGGAATTGCTCCGTGATTATGACCAGGAATACTGAATATATATTTTAAAATTGTGCATCCCGTTGTGTTGGACCCTGACATAAGGAAGAAACAGGTAACCATCAAACACAACTATATGAAGTAATTCATTAAGCTTCATGTTTAGACCCCATGGAGTCATCATGAGGCTGGCTTCCAGAACATAAAAGAAGCATACAAGTTCTATTATGGAAGTATGCTCTCTTCTCACCGTTATGTTAACAATTCCAGTTAATTCATTCAATTTTCATGATTAAAATGAAGTGACAGGCTATTAAAATCATTTTAACATTCTTTTTAGAAGTGGCAGATGTCAATGAAGGCTGTGGGTAGTCGATTTGGTATGAAGCTCATTCCGTGGCAGGTACTGTGTGGTGATTACATATTAGGTGATGTATTATGGTGACAAGGTCGTAGGTCACACAAGTGGCAAACGTCCAGTTCACATCACCAACCTCTGCCACTTCTAAGAAGATTTTAATAGTTTGTCACTTACTTTAATCATGAAAATTGAGTGTATTAAAGAAAAACTTGAATTGTTAACATAGCTCTAAGAAGTGAGATCGTACTTGCTTAATACTACTTGTGTACTTCCTGTAGTATGTTCTGGAAGCCAGCCTGATGATGACCCCATGGGGTCGAAACATGTAGCCGTTTGAACTATTTGATAAAGTTGTGTTTGATGGTCAGCTGTGTATTGCTTATTGAATACTTATGTAGGCGAAGTTGATAGAAACATGATGAGTATGAAAAATTGAAAGTTAAGTTTTCAGGTGAATTTTTATTTGCTGTTGCCCTAGTAATGCAGGTTGACTGCTATTTATCCTAATTTTTCCATAAATGTCTAGTATTTTATAATTTATATTATTATCCTTGAATTGTATGGAGAAATATAATCACACTCTTTGCTGTTTATGAATTTTAGTTACAATGCCATACTTCTCCTTCAAGTGGGAATGTTTTGTCTGCGTGCTTTAGTTTCAGATTTTTGTAGAATGGTGTGGCCTGTTATATCTATTGTGTACAGTTTATATCTAAATCATTTACATATGTATTATTATAGTATCTTGGTTGTTTATTCCATTTTAGTAACATTTAATTGAAACATAAATGTATTATAAAAATTACGGCTTACTATAAAACCCTCTAGGCAAAATAATTGACATCAGTTTTCAGTAATCAGTCGTAACTATAATTTCAAAGTGCAGAGACAATATGAGGATTTCCTTCTGTACAAAATAATAGAAGTGGTATTTTTCATTGACCATTGTAGTAATGTTTTATATTCTCTGTACTTACAGTATGTTGTGATGTCCAACAGATTTGAGATACATTTGCATATATTTGGAAGCACTGTATTCTTTGTTTTTAGAATGGCCTCTACATTTTCATTGAATTATAGGGTGGTTTAGATGCCAAAATTCCAGGTGTTCGTTTACTTTGTTAAGTCTTATCTTGTTTGTGGATATATTTTGGCATTTCCATCCTTAAAGATTGCTTTCAGGTGTTCTGTTACTGATGGAAGAGCCCATTGGAAATTCCATGTGACGTCTTATAGATGGTGGTATGTGGATGTAGAGGCCATTTGATGAGGAACACCATCTGTCAGAGTTTGTTAAAAGGTGAAAGTATGTACATGCCATCTGATGTTCAGTGCAACCTGTCACACACCAAGAGTACCCACATCTTTAATAAGTGAATATCATATTCCTTTAATCATAATCTGTCTCTTTAATATACTTCATTCTCTTGAGACCAGGGTGTGGGTTTTTTCACGAGTTTGTTACTGCAGTACATAATAATGCATTGTTACATAATACCTGAATGTGTGCACAAAAGTAACCTCTGTTGCTGTATCGCTGCAAGTGCCGTTTATACACCTGAGAACTATACAACTGATGTAGACCCTTTCATGTATGTATGTGCGTACCTACTTTTTTGTAAAATTCTGAAGCAGCTTTAGGGACCATTTTTATTTCCAAGACAGTGAGGTGGAATAGAGCACCATTAAAAAAACAATTTTTGGCGTGCCTGGCTGCAAGTTTTTTTCTGACTTCATCTGGCAGTTGTGTCATTTGTTAATGAGTACTGATACTTCCCTGTGCTATGATCCTTTTCTGTCTTACATTGTCCCCTTACAATGTCCTAGAATATTTTCCATGGATGGTTGAAGTAGATACAATGAGTGAATTGGTGTTGTCAGCGTTTACATACTGGTAGAGGTAGCGCAGCAACAAAGCACTGATTCTGTAATGGTATGGATACTTTATATAGCATCTCATCAGTTCTGTGGCAATCCACAAATTTGCAGCTGGGTAGGGTGTTAATAGGTCAGGAATTACTTAATGGAATCCGAAAGAAACTGTATTTTTAGTTAGAAATGTTTAACCCAAAATTCTACAGTAATTATGTTAATGTGTCATTTTGTAACCCATTGGTGCACATTACATACGTGTATATTGTGGTTGAAATAAGTAGCACACCTGCTTTGCTCTGGGGAGGTCTGAGGTTCAAAATTTGGGCCAGGCGTTGCTATTCTGAGTTTCTTATGTTTTTTCTCAGTTCCTACATCAAAGTTCTGTAGTAGTTCTCAGATGGGGACATAACTGTGTCAACATCCTTTCCAATTCATTATTCACTTGTAATCATGTCATTCAAAATCATGTAATCTGAGCTGCTCAAGTACAGATACAGTTGTCCCAGTGCATCTTACACAGCATGTGGTGGTTTGGGGGTATTGCTCCACTCACTTGTGACCTCATCGCTGATGGAGGTGAGTGTCATCACCTATTGAATAGGAGGCTGGGTGGTCCTTAGTGGTGGTCTGGGCATTGTGTAGAAGAGAAAAATTGTTTACTTGTGCCAGGAATCAATCCATGAATCACTAACATTAGCCCTTTTCACTACCACTATGTGTAAGATTCTTGCTGTTTGGTTGAATTCAAAATGCAAACCAGGGTGTAGCCTAGTCCCTGTATCAACTTTTCACTACTCTGGATCCTGAGCTCCTGAGAGTGTCATTATGTCAACCATACGTATATGATACAGTATCCATTTAGGCATTGTGTCATTGATACGGCATCATGTGCTTTGAATTATGATTAGTTCTGTTCATGTATATGAATATTGCTTCATTTGGGTACTTCCTTTTGAATTGTTTCACTGCAGACATGCAGGAATGAAAGATCTGATTCATTCGTCTGCAAGCTGTCAGATTTTCAATCATTCTTATCATAATTTGTAAAAAATTATCATCTTGCCGAAAATCGTATTCTAACATTGTATACCTTTGGTTTCAAACAGTTTTTAATATGATAAGAGAAATGGTTTATTAATTCATGCCCTTGAGTGATGCAATAACCATAATTGGCTAATGCAATTCAAATTTATATTGGACTGAAACTGTATGAAATGTGGAAGCATGTTCAGAATTCTTTGTCTTCGTACTTGCTATCAAAACTGGATAAAAAAGATACACAAAACTATAATACTGCCTGTTATATATGGGTTGCATTTTGGTATTCACATTAATGGAAAGGAGGAAGTAGCCGGCAGCTGGAGGAGATTGGATAATGAGGAAGTTCATAATTTATGTTTGTCAGATGTTACAGGTATGAAATTAAGGAGTGTACGATGGTGTGGAAAAGAAAGAAAATTGCATATAAAATTTTTTAAAGGAAAACAAGAAGGGAGGAGATTATTTGGAGGACCTAGGGGTGGAGTAGAGGATAACATTAAAATGGATCTTGAGGAAGTAGAATAGGAGGGTGTGGTCTGAATTATTTTGGCTCAGAACAGAGATCAGTGGTGGACTGTTGTAAACTGCTGAAGTTGCTGCATTGACTATAGATACCGAGATACTCATATTCCATCTCTGACACCATTGCTCATGTATATACTGGAGTATTTGTTGCCACCACAATACTTGCCACTTATTTTAGTCTGGAAAACTAACTTGTTTTGCCTCACCCTGTTTCATAGTTAATGAATTGGGTTGAAAGTTATGGACTTTGAAATTACATATGACACCAAAAAAAAATTGCTTATTTACAGGTGGAGTTGGCTTGTAACAATTATGCGATGCTACTGGATTTAAAGTTCAATTTGTATGTGAAGTCAACAGAATTTGATGTTATTTTACTGCACTTCTAAAGAGAATCTGTTTTTAATTAGGCATGTTGTGACATTAAAAGATACGAAAAAAATAAGATTTTATGTCCTTAAACTGTGGTATGGCCTAAATCTTTGGCATGATATGTTTTGTTTTTGTTTCTTGATCATCCACTGATGCTGTTTTGGATTTTCTTTTATGCCGTAAGTACTCTTACATAAGTAAATATGTGGGTTTCAAGTAAAGTACCTAGCATTGCTTACTTGGTACTGATTACCATTTCACCAGCATAAGTAAAGGCTGAAGGTTTTAAGTGTTGGAGCTATACCTACGTTCCTTCCTGTGTTTTTGTAGCATGGATGCCTGTGTACCTCGTGTAAACCAAAGTCCAGTTTTGACGACCTGGGGTACTAGTGTAGTTGCTGTTTATATTGTTGAAGTGACGGTGTTGACAAAAGAAATATGTTAATTTCCATGCTATGCATGAAAAAGCATATAATTTATGAAATGCATAATTGAAAATATATACTATGTGAATTGTGTTGAAACAGTGAACATTTGATCATTTATCTTGGAAAGGTAATGAAATGTATCTGTATATGCTTGCTTCTGTATTTTTTCAACACTTATGTACCCACTCAATATTTCCCCCCCTTCATACTTTAAAATTTTGAACATTGGTCACCTTTCTGAAAGCAGTTTGAAGTGAATATTAAGTTATGTTTAATATGGCAGTACTTTCACCTTGCTTTACATGACCTAATGTAGATACATTTCAGTGTGGTAATAATATGGTAGTGTGAGTTATTTATTATTCACTGGAGCACGTTCACACCGTGTTCGTGGAATGGATTTCTTTCGCGGGATTGGGGGGGAGGGAGTGATTGGCAAGTCCAGAATCATGATGGATCTGTAAGAATTAATTACCGTGTAGTAGAACCCCCTTCCACTGGTTATTCCATTTAACACGAAAATGAATAACCATTTAAGTTGGGCTGTCCTTTATCCAGAAAAGTGTATACTGAGGGCCAGGCTTTGTCTCAACATTGCATGAAGGTACGAAATATGCAGCAGATTACCTTAGCTTCATGCTAGCTTATTTGTAATAGACAGTTCTGCAATACTACCAGATAATTTCAGTGGTCTCTTCCTTTCATGTGATTATTCTTGTATGTACCTTGTAAGTTTTAGCTTCTGCCAGCTATTAGCCAGTGCAGTATCAGAAGGAACTGCTGTCTTGTGTAATCCTCTGTACCAGGGTGAGTCAAATGAAACCCTTAAATATTTATATATAATCTTTTTCACACTTTTAAGGTTTTCATTTGACTCTCCCTCATATAAATAAGATTATCGAATATGAAATTCTTCAGAATATATGCATATGTGCACCAAAAATCTGTAATTATCAGTGAAAAGGAAGGGTTTTAACTGAATTGTATATAAATACAGATCATGATATGACATACACCTGACATTTCATATATTCTTATATGTTAAATTTGAGTTGGTTGTTGTGAATAAAATTACAGTACATTTTGAGTAAAGGTGTGTTACCACATTTCACCCAGAACTGCCCTTTAGGTTTGGCTTCCCATTGAATTCAGTAAATTTGACACTTAAAGGGAGGCTTACTTTGTATAGAAGTTTTCCATTCGGTTTTTTAAATATATAGTCACAAGTTGTTATGTATTCTTTGTATGGGTTTTTTTTTTATTTACAAGTCCAGTATTGGAAATGGCAGCTGCAGTGATTTTGGGGTATAAGCTTATCATTTATTTTTCCCATTTGAATGAATATTTGATCGTAGAATCCGCCCCCCAGGAACTATGGCTTCGCATGGTATTTAAGTGCTGAGTAGTGATATTTAAATAATGTTGAGTGTATGTTAGGGCCTTGCACTAATTTCATGTAATATTTCTTCACAGATTATTCAGCATTCTGATATGGTTGTTTTTTATCCACTAACAAACCTGTCTGTCTGTCTTGATTATTTTCTGTTTGGAACTGTAACTTTCTGCAAGTTACTTTTCAGTCTTCTTGTTTTCTTATACAGTCACTTTCCACGTTCATGTTTTTCATCAGTGCACATTGTTCCAATGTGTGTTACAAGTAGCATGTCACACATCCTCCCTTAGTTACATAATACAGTACAAATTGTCTTGATGTAGCCATCCACAATACACATGAGGATGTGGTCCAGCTGAAAGTATTACATAAAAATCTAACTCCCTGGAGCAAAATCCTTCTTGAGAAGCTAATAGTTGCTGAGCTAGTCAAATTCCATTTGCATTCTGAAACCTGAAGATGTATTTAATGAAAGGAAACACTGTTGTAAAATATATGGGAATATTTAGTACACCTTGTTTAATTTCAATCATTTGTGCTTCATACCTCTTTATATGATAGCCACAAAATCTAAGGCAAATATGCCACACAATTTGGAAACTACTGTTTCATTTAATGCTGTCTTGGTATTTGTTTTAGAATATAACCTGTATGCTTGGAATGTGATTTAGTGTACACTGTTGTTTTAATTCAATGAAAACCTTGAAAATTACATAGTAATTCCAAGTCATCTGTTTTTCTTTCAGTTAACAACCACAAAATAACTACCCTGTGTCTCAGACATACTCTGTGTGTGTCTTGTCAGAACTATTTCAGTTTAGTTTGTTTTAACTAGATTAGAATCATCAGAAGTGCTATGTTCTGCTGTGTTGTAGAATTACTGTCCCTTGGTTAAGGAAAATCCTGTGGTGATTTTAGTATTTATGTTGTAATTTATTATTTTAAGAACATTAGAGTCTTCTTTTGAATAGAATGCACAGTTGTATAAAATTGTGTAATTTATTTTCTAATTAATATCTCATAGTTTTAAGGATAACTTATAATTTTTCTGTATATGTTTATTTACGGAACACTGTTGCAAAGTATGATTTGTTGACTGAGAACAGAAGTTACATATGGGCAATATCAATATATTTTATGTAAAGTTAATTATAATCATTAAAGTTTTATCTGAATGGGCTTGTACTTAATATGGTGAAGTTACCAGCTTATGAACACAGTGGCTGTCTGTGTAGACTGATTAAGTGAAAGATAAGTTGTCTGCTAGCTTAAGTACTGACCAGGACTTGAAAAGGTTTGTTTTGTCAGTAAACATTGTTTTGAAAGTAGCACAGTCCAGTGAATGAATTACCTCAAAAACTTGTATTTTTTTTATGGGACCTGTATGTTTCTTAACTGCGTGGATGGTAGCTGCTTTGATGAAATTGTTTATGACTCCAGATTTAAAGTTTTATTGCGTGATACACTTTCCCAACACCATTTATAATTAAGCATTGAGTGTGTTCCTGTATACATAATTTCCATCCCCGAAAAATTTGTTTTTCATGCTAGGAAACTTTTGGAGATAGTTCTTGATTGATCCCGCTGCCAGATCTTAGTTCATAAAGGTTATGGATTGCATGCACATGTGAAAATTGGAACAGGCTTGAGGGCCAATATGTTGCAGTCAAGAAGAATATTCTTGGACGTGGCATTGAAGCTTCAGTATTACATAAATGCTGTAACTGCTGCGTAATCTGTGAAGTCAATGTCATGGTAACATCAGGCAAGTGATTGTCATTTGTCCCTCCCCCTCCCTTACGATAGACTGCTGTATATTGGTTCATTTATTGTGTGTTATGGACACAAAACGGTTAATTTCCGTTGTGTTGGTTTCATTTTTGCTTGCAACCACAGTTAGTACTAGAATATTATTGCGTACTGAATGCAGTAATTATATTTACTATAAATTTACATTTACACAAAGGAAAGTAATGGAAAATAATTTTCCTTTGAGTGCTCAGATTGGACTCTTTCCTGAACACATCAAAAAGGAAGAGGGGATAATTTATGTTATTGGTCTGTGTTGTTTCAAGACTCGTAATCATCACCACCACCACCAGTTACTTTGTATATTACATTTAAAATTCAAACTCTGTTAGTACCAGTTTTTACTCATCACTGGTGCAAGCAAGCATGTAGTATTGTCTAGTAAAAATTGGAATTTACTGCGGCTGTTTTAAAAACCCAGATCTGAAGGACTAAATATTCACTCTTCATTTTGGTAAACACTAGTTCTTACTATACATCTGTTAACCATTAAAATCCAGTGGTCACTGTTCGTACAACCTGCTGTAACATTAAGAAACTGCATTTTGCCCTACTATATAAGTGTGCTATGATTCTCATAATAAATAATTTTTTTTTTTCTATATGGAATTAGATTATGTTTGCAGCTGACTTGGACTGTCACTAAATTATAACACAATGTGATGAATTTTATAAAAATAACATTGACTGTATATGTGAGGTAGGAACTGAAATTTTATATGCAATTGCCATGACTGTTAGTCCTCACATGGTTAAACATTTTTTGTGACTGATGCTGATGTAGGTTTAAAAAAAACTCTCAAGTTTAAATTGGAAGATGTATTTACTGCTGTTTACATTAAAAATACTACTACTTACCACATCTTTATTTAACACTGTTTCTAACTAATTATAAACTGTCAGCACTAAACAAAAGGGATTAAGCATTCATTTAGTTAGGCAGAAGTGATTCATCCCCATTCTAAACAGCTGTATCCAGTCAGCACTGGGCAGCTTTTTCCTTGTGCAGCAACAGAGCATTTATTGATTGTAAGGGCTGGTTTATATTGGTATGTTTCAAAGCCTGTGAACAGGTGAACTATCTTCTGGCCGTACGTTTAGAAAGAATCTCTGACTTCTGCTTTCTGCAATTAGCGTTACTTTGTTGTGGCCACGTTACTCATAAGACTTATTATGAAGTGTTGGAAAATTCTGTCTGTGATATGCTTCAGTTACTGCTGAGAGTAAAATTTCAGTAGTCATTGCAGATTCAGTCTGACAATATATTTGTCAGGATTTGTGAGGACTAAATTTGTATTTTATGTTTTCAGACCAGACATGTAGAAGCTGCCTATCAAGTGAGCAATATAGTTCTGTATGTCAGAAATATGGGAATATCTGTAATAACATAGAAATGTGTGTTACGTCAAGTGTATTATTATACTATTACACTAAACTTTTAATAGCTTTCAAGATATAGAAAATGGCAAATGCACGTTTCTGAAGTATGTAGGGCATAATTTATTTTAATTATACTGAATTTTGAAAATGACCATGTTTGATTGATGTATTAGTTTTAACATAATGAATACAGCCATGATATTATCAGACATTTGGATAATACTGTATATTGCTAAGTGTGGTGTGCCATGTAATTTACATACAGACAGCAAAAGGAGTTTCAGTTTGATAATCAGGAAACTGCAGTAATTGGAGGAAACTTGGAATAGTTCATAGAAAATTGTGGCATAGCCAGAGACATTGTTCTCTTGAAACAGCAAATCAGGATGTGGAAAATGGACTGGGTGTTTGGATATAAGTAGCAGGTAGTGAGCGGAAGGTTTACCTTACATTCAGTTCATGTAAACTCAGCCTGGCATTCCGGTATAAATGAAAGTCCATACACGGTGATGTTTTATACTGATCCTAGAGTTGGTGTGATCATTTTCTCTCAATCTAAGGTGTGCAGTGCCTCACAGCAGGAGCAGGATGTTAGAGACAGGAAAACATATTTACAAAAAGACAGCATCACCAAAGAGGACAGGAAGGAAGATGGTTAGCAGTTACTCGCTGCATAACAGACATGAAGGAGGCATTTGAAGGAAATTATGCCCAAAATTTATATCCGGTGCAAAGTGTGGAATACAGGATAAGATCAGCAGCAATGTAAGTGCCTCGCAATTGAAGCTGTGATAAGGATGAGCATTGATATTTGTGTGACAGAATACAAGCTGCAGTTTAACAAATTGCATAAGAAATGTGATGTACGATCACCAGCTAAATTGGACAGAATATTACTGTTCCTATTTGTGATGTTCACAGGGATAAAGGGTCATTCTGGAATGTACTTTCTGTAGTTTTGAGTAGAAACATGGTTGGTGTATATAACTTAGGAAGTAAAGATGTTCCTTATTAGCTTGTACTTATGATTTCTGTTTAAGACTGGCAGGTAAAATTTTGTCTGCTGACCTAATGTGACGAAAGGGAAGGAAATGTCTGTAAGGCATGCTGTAACAGTGTCTGCTGTGGGTTCCAGCCAACAGTATGTCAAAAGTCATTGTACTATGAATTGTACTTCAAATTTGTGCTTGTGAAAGAAGAAAAAAGTCCTAATTATGAGTTCTACCTAGCAACTCATGCAAAGCAAGTGAACAGGAATCCACATGATAATTTTACTAATTTTCACATTTGTATTTTCATGTAGTGTGTTTTCTTTCACTTCATAATAAATGTTTTTCTTTTCAAAAAGATTTTGGTATGTAGCAGTTGTAAAATTTTGAGAAAAAATAAAATCTAATGGAATATAAGTTATTTTTATTCATAAAAATTATGCCAAATATCCTGTACTAATAGGTGTACTAAAAAAGAGCAAAATTGTTGATCATTTATCCATAGTTAAAAATCCAGTTAGGAGTGCTGCCTAAGGAGTTGTGATAAGAACTAGTTTTTAGTGAAGTGAGCAGTAAATAATTCCAATTTTTACATTCAGCTGCAATAATTTCTGTTTCCTACTTGGATTGCTACACTGTTTCTGCATAGTCTGCATATGAGTATCTGATATGCATGTTTGCAAAATGCAAGCAGCCTTTGTCATGTCTGTCGACGTGGGACAACTTGGCTCAGACTAGGGGAATTTTCATGAAATTGTATGTTGGATTTTTACTAAAATGCATAGATGATGGCACATTGGGATATTATTTACCTGTGTTACAATATTTGACTGGTTCAGTTGGTTCCAATTTGACAAAAGTAAGGTACATGAAAATGTATGTAAATTTATGTCTTGTGGGTTGAAAAACACTTAAGAACACAGTGTAGAGAAAACCAAAACAAATTTTGTCACATTTTCCAAAAGTGGTGTCACATACAAGATTATTGTTACAAGAATTGTGGCAGACCCATGGAGGCAAAATAAATGGGGAACAGTCTAAACATAATACAGCACTACATATATGGCATTTGCATGGCAGACAATGCAGTAGATATACATAGAGTCATATCTATGATGAGGTGTACAAAGATTGAGAAATTACATAACAAATGATTAGGTGTTATCTGTTTAGTTTCATTGTATATAGTAGGCCTTGAATGAGCAAGTGGTCTTTTTGTTTCCATTCATGAATTGTAATTAATTAAGTAATTAATTGCAATATGTAGAATGTGTCAAGAGGGTGTGACTTAATTGACACATTGTTTCTTTTCAAAATGGGTATATTAGAATCAGGACAGTGTATACTTATTAGCTAAATCAGAATGCAAGAATCTGAACATGCCTCTGTGTTATGTTTTATGTACTTTTTTATTTTTTTTTTAATTATTAGCAGTAGCTGGTAATAATGGATTTTGAGTGTTTTGCTGTTACATGACAGAAATTCTCCCAATATGAGTTCTGCATTATGTAATCAGAGATTTTAGCTGCTCGTCTCTTCTACGCTGTATATATATATAAGTATAATATTGTTACTAGTTGCTTCAAGAGTTTTTATTGTAATAATACAAAACAGAAGTGATTGTACAGTTACATAGTCTGACTAGTAGTTGTGTCCAAGCCACTACATATCAGGTAATCTGTCATTTTAATTCATAAGATGGAACATCATCAGCTGCTTTTGTTGCAGGCCACTTTCTACCTTTATATGCGGTGGATAGCTTTGTTTTACATTCTGGCTTGGAATAATTTGGTAATTAAAAACATTGTAATTTATTTACAACTTTCTTCATATGTTGGTGAAAGCAATAAAAGGCACCAGATATGGTGCAAGTGTATTTGTGGTTGACTGAATAGCTTGTCATCTCAATATCGTGCATATTTCAAACACTGTATCGGAGATGATTTGTAGATTACAAATTGCTTGGATGGTCAACTGCACTTTTGATTTTACTTCTTTACCTCGATTTCTCCTATCAGAAACCCGTTTCCTAAAATAATGTTTTCGTGCAGGTTTGTAGGTGTCTCAAGCTTAACATTCCTTGAACATTTTTGACATTCAGAGGACCGTGCATCTTGATATATTCTTATAATAAAAGCCAACAAGATGCACTATTTCTCAACCTTATTTTGGTAAAGGACTCTACATGTTTCGGACAGATTTACTGTCCATCATCAGGAGTCTTATTACTGTATTCACAGCAACTGGTATTTGTCATACTAGTTATGTTGACTGCTAGCATGCAGACAGTTAACATGACTGTCCAAAACATGTAGAGTCCTTTACCAACTTGAAGTTGAGAAGTAGTGCATCTTGTTGGCTTTTGTTATAAGAATTCCTTGAACAGTGTGTGTATATATATATATATATATATATACTTTATGCACTAAATGTGTAGGCACATGGAACAGTAATTTCTATGTCAAACATGTGATATTCTTGGTTGCATTTTGTTTTTCCTTCCACTTGCTATCATTGTTACATAGATAACAGACTTCTTCAGGATTATCATAGATAAAAAAACCTTGAATCATGGTAGTTTTTTGCAAGATTGTAGGTGGCAAACAGTACTTTTTTTTTAACTTTATGTATGATAGAATGTGTTGATGTTTGTAAAATTCTGTGCAACTTTTGTATATAAATGCTGTTTTCCTGTAGTTCCTTGTCCAATAATGTTGTCATGTTTCATATAGTTGTGTGTGTTTCAGTGGTTATGATAATTTGAATGCAAGGAGTTTGGTATTTTATATCTTTACAACCCACTTGCTTACAAGACTGAGAAATGATACCTCAGGATTGTGGAGTGTGGCAGTACACTATGGAGAGATTGAGGAAACCAAGTTTGAATACTTGGTGTTATTGTCCCTTGGCTTCAAGCCAAAGCCCTGTGATGTGTTTGCTATTTATGTAATAAGTATTGTTATATACAAGGTGGTTCAAATATGACCGAGACTAAGTGCGGCTTGTTTACACACAAATAGTCCCGGTCATATTTGAACCAACTGGTACAAAGTATTTTCACATAATGTTGATATTTGCTGCTAGTTTATACAAGTTTTTCCAATCAGCGCCATTTAAATTCACTTGCCCGGTGTTATGAAAACAGTTAATTTAAGCTCATATGTTCCTGCCCTCTTTACAAATTTGTCTGAGTCTTAATTTAGTTGATCAGCTGTGACGCATCCAAGGTATATAACTTTGAATACATCTTCAATACTGTGACTTTTACTACCGTAATTAAACATGAAGTTTAATGTAATGAAATAGAATGTGCATGCTCATGTGCTTTAAAGATTACAAAAAACATTTTTGAAAAATGTGTTATTACATGATGCGTGTACAGGCAGTCGTCGTTATCTCTGGTCACGTGGGGCCAGAAAAACGCCACTAACAAATCTTAAAAAAGGTGAATCCCCGCCTGTACGAAGTAATACAGATGTGAGTTATTGAGGACACGGCCGGTGTTAACAGTGCCTTTTACGGATGGACATCAATTGAATGCATCGGCGATAAAATTCGCCACTGCCCAGACGTGCCAACTAGTGTTGAAAGCCAGTTTTAGTGTACGGCGGAGCTCAAAATACTTCGAAGTGACTGAAGATTCTCCCCCCCCCAGAGGCATGAGTGGTTCAGCACACCAGTTGCCTGATTCTTTGCTTCTGTTGTTATACCAATCATGAAGCACTGCATACACCTTCCATTTACATTTATGTAAGAAATACCGCTGTACAACCAAAGCGAAAGACCAGAAAGCGCAAATTAAATGTCCCTTTGTGGGTAAACTATTTCTGTGTACGAAACTTCTAGTTTATACATGCTCTATTTTTTCTTTTTTTTTTTATCTTGGGTATACGAATCAAAATATCGTAACTACTGCTACTACAGACAGCACGCAGGCCGGGGGTTGCAAACGCCTGGTCTAGAAGTAAATGGAGAGAAAAGTAAGTACACGCAGCCTTCATTTTACGCCCTAGTTGCGTTCCTGAAAAAAAGGGAGCGTAAATCAAGAATGGTGTTCCCATAAGACAAAACACTTAAATGCAAACGAACCACCCAAAAGGCTTTATGCAGTAGTGGGATATGAAACTTGTATGCAGCCAAAGGGTGTTAAACTGAAAACGAGGGAACGAAAATCAGGAAGTGGTGCAAATTGGCGAGCGGCGGTAAAGCAAAAAGTCCTAAAACAAAGGCTGATATATGCTCATGTAATATCAACAAAATGTAAGACAAAATCACATACTTAAAAATGGCTGAACATTCGAAAATACGGCAAAGTTTAAACAATTTTGAACGATACTAACGAATTACAGTGGCATGCTGGAAAACATAACAGCAGATTAAACTGGAGATTGCTGCTACCAATCGTTTCAGAATCGTTTGTCGTCATTTTTGCTATCTAAAAACTTTATGATAAAAATATACGGAAATATCAATGTTCCTCTTTCATTTTGGTGTGCAGCTCGGTTTGTCACACTGGGGGTAGCACATATCCTGAGGGTATTCGTGAACAGGGTGCTGAGGGAGATACTGGGCCTACGAGGGACGAATCAAGAGGAGAATGGAGCACATTGCATAAAGAAAAGCTTTATGCTATGTACTCGTCACCAATTATTATTATTAGGATGATCAAATCAAGAAGGATGAAATGAGTGGGACACGTTGCACGTGCGAGGGGGGAAGTGCATACGGGGTTGTGGTAAGGAAATCTGAAGGAAAAAGACTACTCCGAAGGCATAGTGTAGACGGCAAAATAAATGCATTTTAAAGATGTAGGATTGGAGGGTGTAAGCTGGATTAATCTGGCTGAGGACGAACCCTCAAAATGTGGGTAATTTCTCGACTAACTGGGGAAATGTTAGCTTCTTAAGAAAGACGCTAATCCATAGAGTTTGCAAGCCAGTTAGAATTGCAATCTGTAATGAGCCCTAATGGACCGGTTCTATATGCTACAAGTGTGGGCAGTGGATCGCTGCTGATTCACACCCGCATCCTTGAACTTGCTGCAGTATAAGGCTGAGGTATTTTGCATTGTTACAGGACCCAGCGCCACTCCTTTGACAACAGGCTTGTGGAATACCGACTTGAATAATTCGTTCCAAGGTCTATTTTGCGTATGTGAAGCGTCTTAGCAATGACCTACACGGCATGTGTGGAAACCTGAAGCGGTGCCAAATTGTCATTATTTATGCGTCTTGCAGTTCTGTTTTCCAGAGCTCTGGTTCCGTTCACGGTCCAACTATCGTCGTCAAAATAAAGAGGAGTGTCCTCGTTTCGGCTTAAGACTGTGGTCAATGGAACTGCCGAGATTACATTTTATGTATTAGCAGAGCATCTGTGTGTATTAATGGAACATCTACTGAAGAATAAAAAACTAACTAGATGGCACTTATTATTTTATTGTACTTCTTATAGGCTCAACATGTTTCGGGCACTACTATGCCCATCATCAGGAGCTCGCTGCTTTAGCCTGCAGCCCACACTACTCCAGCCAAACCGCACCTAACCTCCAACATACAGCAAACCAAGAACAAAACGACCAATGTGATAATCAACATCATAGTCGCGAGCTCCTGATGAAGGGCATAGTAGTGCCCGAAACATGTTGAGCCTATAAGAAGTACAATAAAATAAGTGGCATCTAGTTGGTTTTTTATTCTTCAGCTATCACAATGATGCAGGTCCAATAAACATCAGGAACATCTGTTCTTATGAAGAAGGTGATTATTTCTATTTTGTAATATAGCCCACCACAATTTTATGGCTTGGAAGAAAGCCGTCGAATGATAGTGAACATCGGTTTCGTGGCTTTTTACTGTAAGTATCCGCCCAATATCACAGAAATTTCTCCAAATAGTGTAACTACGCTTTAATTTGTGGCGGTACTCATGGGTTCGAATCAAGGACTGTGTACTGTTACAATCCTTTGGGCGTATAAACTTCCACTGCACTGAAAATAAGTCAAGCTGGCTCTTCAGCCCTACCCGTCAGAAGGTGTAGTCTTCTGGTTGTGGTTCTGGTTTATTCACAATTCAATTGATCTGCAGTGGGCACAGCAGTAGTACCAAGGGATATAAAATTAGTCCATGCCTAACATTGCCATAATCATGCAGCAATGTCAGTTAGAACAAACACAAAGTTTGACAGAACAAATATCAGAGTGACAAATGAAACAAAAATTACAAAGCCTGGAAATTATTACATAGGATACTTAAAAATATATCACATGTATAGAACCATATAAATAAAATTATAAACTTGTTTATTGCTTCGGTACTTTGCCTTTATTATAATTGAAGTATTCTTCTAATGTGTAGAAAGTATTACAATAAATAAAATTTCTTACAAGTCGTTTAATTCATTGACATCATATTGTCAATCCTTTACTTAAGTTGGTTATCTATTTAAAACTTTCGGACCCATGTAATGTGCGTTTTTTTTTTAATTGCAAGATTATATACCGGAGGATGAAGGTTGCAGCCATATATCTTATTTCTCCCATGGAGAACTAAATTTCCTATATATTGATCCTTATTAATGATAATAAAGCATAATAATAAAAATATATATTGAAAATATAGAATTAAAATATCGAGTTCTCCAAATATTTTCCTACATGATTCCTTACTTCCGTATCCAGTAACTATTCTTAATGTTTTTAATCTAAAAATAGTGATACTTTGTGGCGAGCTTTCCCGAAAAAATAATGCCATAGGACATAATGGAATGGAAAAAAGAAAAGTAAACCATAAGTAATATTCTTAAGGCACCAGGTTCTTTCAAAGTTCTAACAACTTAACCTACCGATCTAAGTTTAATTATTAGTGCATCAGTATGTTTTTTTTTTCAATACCATGTATTTTCTAATATTATTCCAAGAAACTCGGTGTTAAGATCCACAGTAACACATTTATTATCATAATCTTGTAGGATGTCTCGAGAATGCACATTTGTAGTTTTAATATGTATAAATTTAGTTTTGTTGTAATTCAATGACAATATATTAGATGTAAACCATCTGTTTAATTGCTTAAATACGGATGAGATATTAAGTTGAATATTATCATCACTGAAGAATAAAAAACCAACTAGATGCCACTTGGTATTTTATTGTACTTCTTATAGGCTCAACATGTTTCGGGCATTACTATGCCTATAATTAGGAGTTCGCGACTATGATGTTGATTACTACATTGGTCATTTCTTCTTGGTTTGCTGTGTGTTGGAGGTTAGGTGCGGTTAGGCTGGAGTAGTGTCCGGGCTGCAGGCTAAAGCATAACTTCTGCTTTACTCCATTCCTCTCTGTTTCTCCATTGATCTGGTTCTAAATTTCTTGTTGTCATGGCTGCTTGTACTCCTTCCATCCACGTTGTTTTTTGGACGTCCTCTTTTTCTTCTCTCCCGTGGTATCCAATCCATAATTAATTTTGGTATTCTCTCCTCTGGCATCTAATTATGTAGTACAGGAAAAAAATTAGGTTTCATGAATATCATAGGAGTACTTATTTTATCAGAGTTTCTTTATTATATCAATAACCAAACTTCTGTGCCGTGGGCCCTGACTTTTCAGCGCCAGTGTGTAGACTGTCAACTGCATAAATCCAGCAGTCTACCGACTAATCTGTACAATGTCATCAGAGATATTCTCGGGTTCTCGGGGACAGAAGGGGAGATGTCTTGCAGAAACTGGCTATTGGGTCAGTCTAACTACAGAATGCGTGCACAAAGATTTCCATTGTGGTGTTTAATTGCGAGGGGCACTTCTTAAAAATACACTTCCACAACAGCCAACGAGAAAGTTATCAGCTATTACACAGCAGTTCCCCGACATACAGTATAGGACACGTGGCAGCCACTGAATAATCAGTTACAAATATGCCGAGTTGTGACTGACGCTCATATCTAAACAATAATTACAATAAAAGATAAGTTATCTACAGACAATAATTCGTTCTTTTGTTTTTGCTATCAATAAATACTCAATTTCGGAACACCTGTATTCTTTTATGAAGGTTAAACAGTAATCGGTTTAATTTTTCGTCAAATAAAATGACTTGTCATTGAATCACATTACACGAAAGACCTGGAATCTAACGAACAGCTTTTTTTCTTTATATCATGTCACTGACAATGTAAACACGTTTACATGCGAAATGTGTGGGTCAGCAGAATAGGGCACAATTGTGAGTTCCTGAAACTGACTGATGTTATCATTACAAATACGCACTACTACCGTCACCAGTATGCTATTGCCGAGATATGCGGCTCAATTTCGGCAAATATCAAGATAAAATTAAAATCAAATTGATTGCTGATTGGGGACGAGATAAAGTTAGAAATAGAAAATTACATAAAATGCTACTAGATGTAATTTCTCATGTCGTAATTATTAAAAGACAAGGCAAGTTTATGCAACTGTCTGTTTAGTTTTCTTCTATGCAGGGAACGTTTTCAAGTAGATCTACCATCACACATTTCAAGTTTCAACTTGCCATCTCACAGGGCCGTATAATGTCGGAAGCTGATCGTTGTGCCGACATGACCGTCTTGCTACGGTCGCATGTGGTTAAGACCGCTGTTGACTGCAGAAATAACGTACCAGGCACAGGTTTCTGTCAAGTCAACGTCAGAAGAGCTTCTCTGGGATCAGCTAACTTACAGTGAAAATTCCCAGTGCTCCAACAAGAGGATGGAACAACTCATCTCCAAACTCACGTCGATTTGCCTCACTAATATAGTATGTTGCATGTAGAGGGGCCATTTAATTCCCTGACTGTGTGTCTAGGCATATTTAGCCTTATATGGTTCATACCACTCATGCCGTTCCTGTTGTTCATACCGTTCATACTGTTCACATCGCTCATACCGTTCATACCGTTCATATTGCTCACATCGCTCATACTGTTCATACCGTTCATACTGCTCACAACGCTCATACCGTTATTAGCGTTCATACTGCTCACATCGCTCATACCATTCATACCGTTCATACTGCTCACATCGCTCATACCGTTCATACCGTTCATACCGCTCACATCGCTCATACCGTTAATACTGCTCACATCGCTCATACCGTTCAACCCGTTCATAATCCTCACACCGCTCATACCGTTCATACTGCTCACATCGCTCATACCATTCATACCGTTCATACTGCTCACATTGCTCATACCGTTCATACCGTTCATACTGCTCACATCGCTCATACCATTCATACCGTTCATACTGCTCACATCGCTCATACCGTTCATACCGTTCATAATGCTCACATCGCTCATTCCGTTCATACTGTTCCTACTGCTCACATCGCTCATACCGTTCAACCCGTTCATAATCCTCACACCGCTCATACCGTTCATACTGCTTACATCGCTCATGCCGTTCATACCGTTCATACTGCTCACATCGCTCATACCGTTCAACCCTTTCATAACCCTCACACCGCTCATACCGTTCATACTGCTCACATCGCTCATATCATTCATAACGTTCATACTGCTCACATCGCTTATACCGTTCATACCGTTCATACTGCTAGCATCTCTCATACCGTTCAACCCGTTCATATTGCTCATATCGCTCATACCGTTCATACTGCTCACATCTCTCATACCATTCAACCCGTTCATACTGCTTACACCGCTCATACCGTTCATACTGCTCACATCGCTAATACCGTTCATACCGTTCATACTGCTCACATCGCTAATACCGTTCATACCGTTCATACTGCTCACACCGCTCATACCGTTCATAACAATTATACTGCTCATATCGCTCATACCGTTCATACTGCTCACATCGCTCATAACATTCATAAGACTCACATCGATCATACCGTTCATACTGCTTACATCGCTCATAACGTTCATAAGACTCACATCGATCATACCGTTCATACTGCTCACATCGCTCATAACATTCATAAGACTCACATCGATCATACCGTTCATACTGCTTACATCGCTCATAACATTCATAAGACTCACATCGATCATACCGTTCATACTGCTTACATCGCTCATAACATTCATAAGACTCACATCGATCATACCGTTCATACTGCTCACA
>Ga0123357_10001270_pt1 | contig 26535 bp, 8 predicted proteins | sample TergutEmb28metaG_FD_89873 | JGI IMG/M metagenome (GOLD analysis project Ga0123357, IMG submission 89873) | Embiratermes neotenicus P4 segment gut microbial communities from Petit-Saut dam, French Guiana - Emb289 P4 | ecosystem: Host-associated > Arthropoda: Insects > Digestive system > Gut ...
TACGGTTCCAGGAACACATACGATACATCAGATACAATAATCCCCAATCGGCATACGCTTTACACATACTACAGAACCAACATGAATACGGCCCAATGAACAGTACTATGACCCTACTCAAACACCTGAATTACCCTATTACCCTACGAGCAATACTATATCAAATCCCTCCACCAAGCAGGAAGACTCATTCCGGAATAGAGCCCAGGCGAAACCAACCCTCTGTTCCAAACCCCCAACCCCCGCATCTCACATGAGCAGGTCAGTAGTGCTTCAGACTGCATAAAGACACCACACCGCCATAGCCACACTGAAACGGAACGCCAACACACACCGAACCAAGTATGTGGAAGTGCAGATACAATATTTTGGAGACACTATCACAATATGCTACACAATACACTCCATCACCATAAGACACCATGTCAGCCATACTATCGAAATCACACTTTCTAATACAGACATACACATCAAGACCAACAACGCCCTAATAAATAACACGCTAACACAATTCCTCTATACTTTTTACAGATACAACCCATGAAATAACAACCAATTAGTCGCAGGCTCCTGAAGATGGTCGTATTAACGGTCGAAACATGTTGAGCATTGAATGAGCATTGAATAAAATAATAAAATAAGTGGCATCCAGTTGGTTTTCTCTTTACTCAACTGGAATCATCTTGGTATCAATGACGAAGAAGTTGAGATGTATACCTAGAAAGACACTCCGAAGAATTGTGACGTATCCAGGGTCGGCCAGACACCAATTGGAACCCCACGTTAGGGTTTTAATTTGGCGCTCGAACAGGCTAATATATTTCGGCACACTTCAAAAGATATTCTTTAAACACAACTAAGACTGGTTTGGCAGGTTTTATGAGAGTGAGTGCCCGAATTACAGATAATTTTCGGATAGGTGCTTTCGTGTGGGGAAATCCGAGATTGTGCTTACAAAATTTCCCATTTTTCCAGCGAATTTTTAGTATTCGTTAGGGTTTGGCGTCCTCCTTCTCTGTCCGTCTGTCCTTCCTCTTACGCTGGCCGGGGTGTAAAAAAGGGTATTCTATTTAAAATGCACTCGAATTTATGTAATATTTTATATTACAAACATTTGGACATACACAGACGTATATATTAAAGATATCAAATTCTTCGCCGGTCCAACATCATCAGGGATTTGAGTACAAGTGACAGTAGGCCGAATTATGTTGGATGCCTAATAAATATACTTCTGATTGTTAACTTATTGATATTTTATAAAATTTTTCATTCATAAGCGGTCATGATGGACTTAAAACCCCTCGAGATAAATTGGTAACTTTATATCCTTAGATATTATTTGCATTATATTCCAGTATATCCCGGCTGCAGCGCGGTCTAAAGCCCGGGTTTTGCAGCAGTTCGCTTGCTGCGATGGCGGGTTCGAATTCCACCGGAGTCATGAACGTTTGTCCCTTGGGATTGTTGCGTTTTATCAAGTAGAATTCATTTTGTCGGCCTGATCGCTTGTCCAGACGAGTCCTACCGACTGTAGCGTGTCTGAGTGTGATAGAGTACCTTCAACGCGGAGGAAGCTCGGGCCCATTAGGGGCGGATGACCCATGAAAAAAATATAGAATATTTATTTACCTACATTCATCAGAGTCACATTTGACACCGGAACAAACTTTCCCGCTGTCAGTTGGAACCCCTTGTTTGCTGTAGCGATGATGAACATTAGACATCGCTGAACTGGGATAGCAGTTCCCACCCAGTCGCACCCGAATGCCGCGTCTCTCACACTCTCCGCCTGAAACATTTCGCAATTAAAGTTTTAGTTCTTTTTTAAACGTCCTCTTTGGTTTCTGTGACTTGTAACTGATAATTGTCATCCCTATTACACTGATATTCTTTCATAGCAAGGCGGAATCATACTGAGTTTATCCATATATTCAGTGTATAAGAACTTATTTCCCGCCTTCGTGAATTATTCAAATGTAGATCCTCTGAGATTTGAATTACAACGTTGTGTTATTTCTCCCGTACAGTGGGTACTGTGTCGCGTTTTCCGTTTTAAAACGGCCGGGACGGCACACTGACCACTCATAATTTTCCATCGGCGGGGTTTAAAATGGGTAGATATATATTTTTGCCTTATTTCTGTGTCTTCTTGGCATGTAATAGGCAACTTTATTTTATGTCACATCGTTCTTTACGATTTTCAGAATATACATCTTTCACAAAGGTACATTTTCATCTCGATTTTTGCTTAAACATTTTATCATATCCAAGCCGTTATTCGTTAAAACTGTTCACCCAACACTTATTTTAAATAAAGTGTTTATTAATTTATGACCAAATATAAGACCAGAATTTTGGCAATTTCTCTATACCAGATTTTGTTCTGCATTTGACTAGCTGTCAAATATTTTCTAGCATAAGTGGTTTACAGATATTGTGGTGAAAATAGAAAACACAAGATTTCAGACAAAAATTTTCCACAAAAGCAGAAGTCTCTAAAAGTGTCTGTTGAAATATACTGTCCTTCAGTCACAATTGTCTGAGTGTGTTAGTATTCAAAACAGGACAGTATGCACGTTGACAGCCACACTGTTCACACATCCATGAAGGGTCCATCCGTTCAGTGTAACCTGCTCAAGTGGGCTGGTACACGCACACTACATTATTGCTTCTGATCTGAAGCTTTGTGAGGTATCGAATTTTGAAAGGAAATCAGCAATTTCTCAGAACATTTCCTAGAAAATAAGAAATTTTCTTTTTTCCAGATTTTTTTATACTTCTGCAGTTCCATTTATATGGTTTTAACGTTCTCGTCCTTGATACCACCTCATTCATAAGATAGTCATTCATAAGCTTTAAGAACGTAATATTTTATGGTCTCCATCGCATAATCCCAAAGTTATTATGAAAACGAACATTTTTTTAGTTTTATTGAAATCGAGATAATGTCTAAACACAAAGTATTTTATGCTTCACCAATTAGAAATAATTACGTACCAAGTTACACAATTTTGAACACAATTTATGCTTATAGACTTAGAACTTATGATAAGAAATGGATAATATCATGTTTTCTGCTTGCGCTCAAAAATTGTACAAAACCGATTGAAATAAAAAACCTTGGTTGTTAAGAAAAAGAACATTAATATTAATATTTTGAACACCCGACGTGTAGGATACCATTATAAGCTGCAAATAATAATTTGTATTTCTGGCGAAGAGGAAGTTTTAAAGATTAATAAGATACAATGTTGCTATGCATTGACTATAAAGTTCAAAATAATATTCATAATTTTTATAATTAATACGTTTTTATTTATCATATCTATTTTGAAAAAAGTGGGCCAGAATTTACAGAGCAGGATCCACAAATGAAAGAAGCTCTAAGTTCCCAATCGGTTGGAAGTTCACCGTATTCTCAATATGTCGTTGAAAGAACAACAATAATAATCATAATAATAATAATATCATTCACTCTTACGTGCTGTGTCAGTTGAGTTCCAAACCAGCAGATAGGAAACACGTTACAAACCAATGACACATAAATTGCCACTGCTTGACTCATATCTTCGTAGTCTCCCCAAGCCTGGAACAATAATATATAATAATAGTAATATACAAAGGGAAGAATAAAATAATTAAAAATATGCTCACACAAAAGTTGGAATTCAGTCAAATTATATTAATCTGAATTAACATTTAAATTTTGTTTTTCCTTTATTACATGGCATGGCGCTATTCCGGCGGAAGACGCTCTGCAAATCCATTACATTAATCGTGAAATTGCAAGCTTTCCTGTCCACTAGGAGCGAAAAAGAAGTATTTTCTATCACTGTTCGATACTACATTGACAATATTTCTTTATGTCAAATTGTACTGTTGATGTTCCTCTCCTTGAGGCAACCTTCACATGCCACCAGCAAATTACGATACACTCATCGAAGTTCTTCTTGTTTAGTGTTTGGAACGACTTCTGGCAATGTGACATAAACAACATCTTAAATTTTGGGACCAAAACCTTACGGTTTTCAAACTTGGAAGAGTGGAGATTAGGACTCAAGTACCTCTCCATGACTATCTTGCCTTCAGTTACTTCCAACGGCAGCCAATTTCTCGTGTGAACTGTGATATTTTTAGACATTTCCACAAAATTGTGGAAAGTGAATATTTGATTCGTCATATCTGTCCGCATGGAACATCAACCAAAAAGGATGGATTTTCATTAATATTTTTTATTTCAGTATTTTTCGAATATCTGTCAAGGATATTCAGGTTTCATTAAAATTTAACAAAAATTATTAGTGCTTTACATGGATGCCTAAGTCTATTTACGGTGATATCTCCATCAGTTCTTCTTAGAATTAGAAATGTTTCAGAAAAAATTAGAAGAGAAAAACAAAGCATGCATTTTAAGTCAATGATTTTTTTTTCCAAAAATTTTTAGGTATTGAGACAATTTGAAAAATATATAGTAGTGACCGACAGGTCGGAAATGAATATCTAGCACATACATATGTCCTGTTTGATAACTAAGTGTAAAAACTCTAATTCATAATATTTAAAATGTATTCCTCTTCCACGTCAACAATTATTGCACGAATGCGACTGAATGTTACATTAGAGCCAGTATTATTTTGAGTGATGTAACTTCGTGTAATAATTTGTCAATTCTTTGGTTGTCTCTAATAAACAGTTTTAGAAAAATTTCGAAATTTATATTTTTATTACAAATATTTGTCTCAATTTTCTTTTCAGATAACGTCACCCACACCAGACACCGACTTCACTATTATGAAGAAGATGTTCAACCCACCGATGTGTATTTAATTAATTCCAATTTAGGCTGTTGTGAGATTTTACTTATCCACTCAAACATGGCCTTGTTTCTCACTAGAATTGTCCCTTCCACGTCAACATTAACAACAGAAACGCAATTATAATTTACACTTACACGTTCCTTAGGGCTTATTCTTTATCTTCCCGTTACTTTGCATGTGGCTGTTGCGAGAGATACTTAAACTGCTGAAATAATATATAACGTTGAAAAACTTGTAACACTGTTAAACCAATTGTGTCACAGTAGGTACGTTTTGGTAAAATTTCAAAACAGATGTCTATTAATCATGAAGTTTATGATGTTTATGTATCAGTCAGTTTAAAATCATAATTTTAGTTATGGTTTAAAAAACAATATATTGACGCTACAAGCGGTAGGGAGTGTCCCAAACTTAATATTTTTACAAGTATTCCCATGAAATTGTTTACCTCAATGTCCAAAAATTGGGAATTCGGGCTCTGGTTTATTGGTGTTTCTAATTGGAATCCCGCTTGGGGCAGGGATGTTGTCTCTTTTGAGTGCTGTGTGAGGTCAGGCAGAGATCTTGGCGTCGGGCTGATCAATAGTTCAGATGGGGCTTATTGATTTTAAAATGTCTGAGTGAGTAGGCATGCGCCACGAAAAAATTTCCTTGAAACTGAGAACAAATAAATGTGACCTACTGCGATAGAGAATATTGTAGGGATGCTATTGACGTGTGTATTTCAAAAATAGTAATAAATATTTTCTGAATAAATGATGTAACACAACTTTATATTGAACATGGCAAAGTACGTTGCACACATTCTCGGTGCTGAAAGATAGTGAAAGAAATGAAATCATAGACCACCGTGTGTCATCCAAATATTAGAACTCCAAGAAGAAATGTATCATCATGTAAACTATAGGATCTTCTCTGTTGTATTTATATTTTAAAGCATGATATTAAGGTCTGATAAGGAATTTCAGTAACCAAGTGCGGCTCTCAAATCTACACAATGTCATACTTAAAAGTTCTGATACAAAGATGATAACATTGAAAAACTGTGAAATTATTTACAGTAATATTTCTGGTTTCTAGGATGTGAGAATGTGTATTTCTTTATGTCTGTCATATTTTATGGCAGATAAAATAAAAGCATACGTTATACATAACACAGTAAAGAATATGCAAGAGGAATACTGTACCTAAAACATTAAGTAATAAATTTACACAATGTGGAAAATTACTTTTTATATCGGGAAAGTGAGAAAGCACAAAATCATTAATAAAATTTCAGGTACAGAAAATAGAAAACATAAATTGTTAGTACAATTTAAAATTATATAGATGAACTAATGTCATCAATTTTAAATACAATGCACACTTCTTAATGATAGTATCTTCCCAATACCTGTACAAGCAACACCTACAAACAGCAGGACCATCTGGACAACAATATCTACAGCCATTTGTAAATTATAAAGTGGGAACAACACAGTGTGAATGAATAATAATAATAATGTTGACACGTGAAGAATATTCAGGTAATAAATTTCAATTTACTAAAGAAGAATAAATCTTAGCGAAACATTCCAAAACGTAAACTAGAACTGCGAAACAATCTGCACACCCTAAATAGCAAAATTGTTGACAATTGAAACAACATCGAGTAAAATATTTTAAATTTCAAAGGAATAATATAAACTCAGACAAACATTCCACAACATAAACTAGACCTCCGAGACATCCTACAAACCCTGAGTTCCGAAGTCATCTACCAACTAAAGATACGGTAGTAAAATTCAAAAATTTTCAATAGTCATTAAAATATTTGAAACTCTTAATCATATAAACATATCTTTAATAAAGTTGATTTGACTGAGGAAGAAGTTTGTTATCGAACTCTGAAATTCAAACCTTAATTCAGAATTTAAAAATGTTTTAAACATTTCCTTTTCTATATTTTTTACTACTGGCCTGAAGATATCGTTCTGAAGTCGATGAATTTTCCGAACTTAAAGTTGTAAAAGCTTAACAGTTTTATTGTGTGCAAATTTTTTCCCGTGTAATTTGATACGGAAATTTCGATTTTGCTTATAATGATGTGCAGTTGTCACGGTCTTGATGGAAGATAATTTTGAGATATTCTACCCTGAGGATGGAGTCAGCTTGTGGGTGCAAATCTATCGGAACTAACCGCCTCACATTTCACAATACTCTTCTTTCTAATGATACAGGCTCCAAGATATGTTGTACTGTACCGTAACTACAGAAAACGCAGCGAAGCACATGTCAGCCAGTGAAATCAGAAAGTGGCCACAAAGACCGATATTCTGTGCATCTTCCAGTTGTTGCATGTACCTGTGAGTGAAAAGTAGAGTTATATTGAAAATACTGTAATATATATATATGACAGTTTCGTAAAACGTTTTATAGTATTACTATTGTCTATATTGGATGTAGTTGTCAGAAAATATTTTCAGAGGGACTGATTTTATTGCACTTTTTGACAGGCGACACTCTAAATTAATTTTTGTACATGCAGTCTCGTGAATATAATACTTACAAGTAATTAATTACGAACTTACTCAATTATTTCCTGATGGTGTCGAATACACGCGTTTAACTTTGCTTGCAAGTTATATTTTGCAGTTGCATGAACTTGTTCATCTTCCTGCACGTGATGAGCCGTGATATGTTGCTGTCTGATATCCAGTATGGTTGCTTCCAACTTTTGGAACTGAGCACAGGCCACGGCCATCAAAATAGTACTCAGATAGGGGAAACCGAAGAATAGAGCCAATGACTGTAACGTTGCTAAACACTGTGAATAAGTTAATAAAAATTCTGAGTTTTTTTATGAAATGAGTTCGTATAGGGATGATGGTGAAACTGATATCAGCCTCAACAAATGCCACTGTAGTGATAATATATTTTTTTAAAAATTTCTTCTCTAAATTTCATCTTGTGTTTCGTCTTATGTGATGCCAACTTTCAAAATTCAATAACAGCTTTATTTTGTTACTGAGTAGCATTTAGAAGTATCTGAACTGTATATGGAACAGGTTATAAATATTTTGTGACATCTTACTTTCTCCCGGTTTGTACAATATAGCTAAACGAATTCATGTCCTAAGGCACTATATTCGTTCATTCATTAGTATTCAGCCTTGCAGGCCGGGCTTGGCAGTGACCAGAGCCCAGTCATGTGACCGGTATGGCTATGGCGCAATGCGTTCTGGGCACACGTTCTTAGGAGTAGTTTGCCATTGCTTTCTCCCGCCTTTAGACGTTACCACTTTAGCAGCCAGGTGCCTCCGTCCGCAACGACGCGAGAGATCCTAGCAGCGAAAGATGGAACTGTGGGCGAGAAAGATTTCCGGTAGTAATTTTGCCTAAATTCCGACTTCCACGTAAATGCCGCAAATCTACGACATGGTACCGACGGCTTTACTTCCCCTCCGAAGGAAGGCGTGCTGAGGATTTTTCCGCCCTAAATATCCGACGGTTTCGGTCGGGTTTGAACCCGCAAACTTGGGTACTAATGACCAGCACGCTACCCCTAGACCACCAAAATATAATTGTGTGAAATATAACAACACGTACATTGGTGCAAGAAAAAATATTTTCAAATACAGTGGGTTACTTAAATTGGAATTGAAGCCATTTTATTAAAGATTTTATTTATGTAGGAAAACACTGTGTTAATATATTCTATTACTGGATAGAATGTATGAATCAGAGGTTTCTTTGTTGATTCAACCTACTGCAAAACGTGTCAATAATTTATTTATTTAATTTTTTATAATAATTGTAACAATTCTACGTTCGTACGAACAACCAGCAGGACATAATTTGTCACATTCCACATATATTAGTCCAAGAGTACCCCGATAGGTAAAAAGTTTACTTATAATGCTAATGGAACTAATACACTGCAGATACATTTGTTACAAACAATTTATATCGCCTTGGTCACGAACGTCACTGCGGGTCTCCCAGTTTTAAATTACTAGCCTTCTTTAGAAGTTTGGCAGAAAGGTCATGTGACGTCCGATACCGAAAGGGATGTACAAATGGAGGGAGTAAAATTATTAGCATAATTTTATAAATATTAGGGTAATTTTAAAATTATGTCCTGAAACAAGCGAACATTAGTGTCGTATTTTTTTTTTTTGAAGAGTTTATGTTACATGTTCTGCGGTGCCTTGATTTCATTCATGATAATTATTTGTCACATTTTTCTGAGTCAGTGTAATTTGTGGTTCTTGCATATGAAATCAGAAATTTAAACTGCCGTTAAATCTACGATATCAACATTCACTTTTATTCGACAGATACCAGTCTTGACTCCAGCTGCACCAGGGATTTTCATTTATTTCCTTCTGTCTTTCAAACCAAATTTCTGGAATAGGACAACGACTAGCAAGAAAGATATTTATTGCAAATTCTTTTCAGGTCCTTATCAACAGCATTGTGGAAAAACAACAAAGAAAATAAGTTACAAGTTAACAAAAAAGTTTAATTTAAAAATAATACAAGGAATCGTATCGAGCGGAATTTTTATTTTTGTAACAAACAGGAAGTGTTACCTGTGAGATGATAACCAGTTCATAGAACGGTGAAACAGTCCAGTCGAAAGGATACCACGTATCGTACAGTGTTTCGTGATTTGTCACGATGCGTGCTGTTAACTGGACAAAAGCAAAAGTTAATATAAAAACAAATAAACGACTTGTGAACTTCTGAATGAGCGGGATCCATCCTGCCGCTGTCAAGTGTCCGGTTTTATCTCTGTTCGGCAGATCTTCCCACGTGAAGCTGTCTGTTAGGTCCATCGCACGTTCAATCCTTCTTTGACGCCATCTGAAACAAATAAACCACAGAATTATATAATGACATGGAAACGAAATTTTTGTGTTAAAAAAGAGATAGATGTAATGATTTGTTTTTGGTAACTAACAAATCAGTCAAACACCATTCAACAGAACTAATTATTTCATGTTTTTGTATGTAGGCTACACGTTTCCGTCCCCTTGGACCATCATCAGGTTGTGAATAAAAGATTTTAATATAGGGGAAAAATCGTAAACTCAGCTATAGCTATCATGTGTGATTTGACAATCAAATAAAACTTGGTAAAATTTTTTTCACTTTTGTTTTTATTTTCATATTAAATATTTTTATCAATTATAAAGGTAATTTCGGGAAATAAAATTTTATAAATTTATTTTTGTCCATTTGTTTGGATTGATCTTAAATTTGTCAAATGTTCTCTCGTTCGAAGATGAAATCCGTGAGATTTATTTGTATTCTGCATTTGCTTTTATTTTTCTGTGTCATGTGACGAAATTTCTGTTTAGCTAACAGCGTTTCGATCTCTAATCTTAGTAAATTCTAATTTGTACTTGAAAATCTTTACAAATATGTAGTCTAAAACACGAGAAACAGAATGTTTTAACAAAAAACATAAATTGAAATCTTTTTTCTTGCAATCTATCAGATTGCCTTTAATAAGATATGATTTAAAGTTCCAAATGCATAGGAAAAATAAAAAAATGGAATGAAATTGGATTGAAATAAATCATGATATTAAAGAAAAATAACTAAAGAAGAGTAAATATTTTCCAAATGACACAATTCATGTTTTTGTTGCGTCAATTCCAGCAATTAAAAGAATTAGGAATATTTACTGTAAAGAAATCATTAAAGTTTGGAGCAAAAATCGTAATGGTAAGAAATGGAGAGATCTCAAGAAAGTGTATATTAATATTCATGCTTACATCCTTACTGTAAAAAAAACATTTTATAAAAACGTGATTTTAGTTCATGAGGACAGAAAGAAAGAAAATTTTTAATACTAGAAAATTTTGAGATTATTTACGAATATTTTGAATATTTATTTTTTGAAAGGCAGAACAAAGCTGTTTGCTAAATTATGAGAAATAAATTCCTTAAAGTTAATTTTCCGAAACTCAGTTTCTTACTATTTTCTATGGTGTGTAGAATAATCATTTCTAACTGTTCATTCGCAGTACCTAACACAGGAACAAATCATTCGTCACTGTTGTCAAAAACTAAATTTGTACACACCATTTATCTTCATCGCGGTACGTAAGAGCCAAGGATCAATTGTCAGCTAAATAAACACAATACTTCACTATGTTTTTCCTTAATCTGACGTATAATTTATACGTTTTATAGGTCGTCAGCAATATATATCATGAATTTTTAGAAGATAGTTCTTTATTACATTACTGCAAGTAACCGGCAAAAAAGTTGACTAAATCGGATCATATAATTGGCGGATATTTGACTGTTTCATACAATATTATACAACAAATTTTCAAATTGATGTAACCTAATTAATTCACTATCCCCTAAAACTAATGCTGTATGTAATATAAAGGTACTCGTGAATTTTTAATTGTGCTGTCCGATGTTGTTACTTACCTGCAGAAAAAATAAATCCACAGAGCACTAGTCACCCCAGTTAAGATACGAAGGTTCGTCATGACGTGACCCAAATCATCCCGGTGTATGTACACATCGACAAACATGCATAGAAACATACTGCAACTACAGATAAACATTGTTATTATATAGATGACGTAAACAGTCGACATTTTCTTCATCTTAAACGGAATTCCCATTAATCTGAGAAACAATATAATGCGGCTGAAACGAATCTCCGACAGTCCTTTTACTTTGGTTTCTTCTCTCTCCATGCAGAAATACGCTAAAAAAATATATTGAAAGCTTAAATTTTGCTCAATAAATTAGGCAATCCGCGATAACTTAGCTTTGGTCACTTTCACAGTGCAATTATGTGCGTCCGACAGTCCGAATATTAGGCATGACACTGAGCGTTTGAAGCCATGGTTAGGAATTTTCCTAACAGAAAATAATCAATACCGTTTAAACTGCATTATTAATGTTACATGAAAGTTAGTATTTCGGAATACTTAATTTGGCATTTCTAGATACGCGCAGGTAACTAGTTCACCTGTAAGTTTAAGCCATCGTATTCTGAGAAATTATTAGAAGGAACGTGACTGGATTTTTGGTGTCACTGTATAATTCCCGATGTAGAAGAATTTAATTGTTTAAGACGCAAATGTTCCCTTCTGGATCTTTTTCGTTCCAAGCATTTAAGTATTCGAACAATCCTAAAAGTTAGCGAGATTTTACTCAAGAGTTTTCAACAATCAATTGATTTATTTTAATTTAGCATAAAAGAAACCTGGCGCCATGTTTACTGTAGTAATTTAAGATGAAGTTTGTTGTTGTCGCTTTGTGCTACGAATATCTTACCTCTTATAGAGAAAAACTTGAAATTTCTTGCAGAATGGGGAGCATTGCCTAATCCTTGAAAAGGCCTATTAAATTATACCTGAACTTCCTTTCTTTCTTCGATCTAACTTTTCCGAAGTATGCTTCTTTTGCTGTGTGATTACAATCTGTTCCCCGTTTCTGTAACCTAGATCAAAAAGAAATGAATATTTACATCAAGCTTGTAATGTCTTCATGCTTTGTTTCTTAGGCAACGCGTAAATATTAATTAGGTCAAATTTTAAAATCCGGCGTTGTCCAGTTACTAGAGTGTTCTATATTCGGAACAGCAGGGTCCAGTTTTGTACGTGAAATAATCCGGTTAATTTTGGACTGTCTTATTTGGAACTTTATTGCTGGAATCAACTATTCCTTCCGTTAATTTCAACAGAGAATATTATCTAAAAATTTGCATTAATATTATTTTATTTACACCGATACCAGTGGTTACGCGGTCTAAGTTGTTGGACTGCAGCCGCTCGCTTTGCGTTTGCGGATTCGAATCCCACCGGAGTAAGGTTTGTCAATCGGTTTTGTTTGTTGTGTGTTGTCATGTACAGACGCCTGCTTCGGGCTAATCACTCTTCCAGAAGAGACCTACCGATTGTGGTGTATCTGAACCTGATGGTGAAATCTCTTAATTAGAATGATGTAGCTCACTATGGGCTGTTGCAAAAAAAAAAAAACATTGATTTATTAGCAAATGATTTTTGTGTTAGAAAAAGAATATATAATCAAAGTTTGAAATTAACATTATTAAGTTGAACTGAAGCCCCCTGACATACTTCTTTCCCTAGTATGGAAACTGAACAGTGGAATTTTATTGATTGATGAAATGGTTGGAGGAAATTAGTCACATTGAAATTCGGTGACTTTGTCTCGACTATCCCTGCTTGTTTCATTTAAATATTTTCACTGATAATTAGTTGCATAAAACGGAATTCGTGATAAATGTATCTGTAACAATTAATCTAAACATAGAAATGTGTTGAATTCATTACATGTTATCATATACGAAACTGAGCTTTGTTTCATTCTTTTTTTTAATTTTGTAGAATTTATATCTCTTCATTCTATATTTATTACTACGAAATGTTATTAAATAACGCCTATTTGAAAAAATTAAGACATTAATTATAAATAATCGAACCATATGAATTGTTTCAGATAACCTAATTGATTAAACTTAGTGATTTAGGAAGTCAAGCAGAGAATTATTGCAGAAGAGAATTTACAACTAAATGCCACGCGATTAGCAGGTTAAGGTAGTTACAGAGGAGGCCCGTAATTGTGAAAGTATGTATTACATGAGGGTTCAATTTCGTAATAAGAAGGACAATTAAATATATTGTGTTCTGCAGCTGCTCTTAAAGTGCTGTCTTTAGTGGAGTTGGAAGTTATATCATTCAAACTTTGACCAATCAACAAAAATGGTTCCTTTGTAAACAATATGGTGTTGCACGGCAAATTGGATTATTCGCAATTTATTTATGAGTGACTTTGTAAGGCTGTCATTTGCGTATCTGCAAAAATTATGACTCTTTAGCCGATTATCTGCTGAGAATGTACATAGTTTCAAATGCCGTGAGGCCATGGATATCGTTTTCTTGAGAATGTTATTTGTCTTCAGGTAGCGGTCTCTGTTAGAGCCTGATCCCTCGCCAAATGATGTCCTACCGTGTGTGGTATGTTTTTTAATATCATAAAGTGGACTATTAATCCACTACAGCGTAGATTGTATATTGTAGGTTCATGGTCTACACTTACAAAGCATAGGTTAAATTGGACAGGATAAGTAGCAAAGAAGGATGGCTTTTCAATTTTTACCGAAACATCAATCTTTGTTCTTCCTGAATAGAACATTATGCTGAATGATTGATATAGCATTTCCATCTTCATTTAAATTGTATGTGTTTTGAAGTCTAGTAATGCTATCTGAATAAAGCAACAGGCTGTAATATTCGGTCTGACTTATTTTGAGACGAGAAGGAATTACTTTACATAGATTATAACGAATATTAATCACGGAAAAACGTAATCCATAAAGAAACTTGCTTAAAGGGAATGTCATTGTTTTACATCAAAACAATTTTATGCATTCCAGCCGTCCTGCAAAAGAGAGTTTCGACGTAAAAACATTGCCCATTCAGGTCAGCTGAACAAGATATTATCGTGCAGCTGACCCCCAAAAAACAGGAATTTAGGACACAAAAAACATCACCACCAACACCGCCACCACCACCACTAGCACCACCACCATCACCACCACTAACAAAAAAACCAACACTTGAACCACATCCACCACCACCACCACCACCAAAATCACCACCACTACCACCACCACCAACACCACCACAACCACCACCACCACAACCACAACGACCACAACCTCCACCACCACCACGATCAACACCACCTCCAACAACACTACTAACACCACTATCACCACCAACAACAACAACAACAACAAAACTATATCAACCTCACCCAAAACCTTCAGCCACGCGAGGTGTGATATGTAGGTAGGTTTCCACTTTTTAAGGGCCACGAATGCCCTATGGGTCAGTAGAAGTAATGTTGTACCCGTTCTAGGTCCTCGGCCCACAAGATTGGTGTGGGGATCAGCCCAAATGCCCGGCGCGATTTTGTGATATACTTACATATTATTTCAAACATAATGGTCAAAGGGCTAAATAGAGAGACTACTGTACACAATAACAAACAGACAGTACATTCTGGTACACAGTTATAATTTCATACAAATTATTTTTAATTAATGACTGATAGCTGTACACTGTGCAACACTAGACTGAAAGACAGACAGAGCGGTTTCTGTTCAAATAGGGCTTTCTGACACCAAAGGACTAGTTACAAGGAAATGAATAAGTTCTATCGACGTAACTTATTTGGATAACATTTTCAACATAACACAGAACTGTTTAATATATCTAAAGGACTAGCAAATGCGGTCACAGATGTCAAGTTTAATAGCAGATATTTTATTCTTATTTTGAACATTTCTTTTCCAAACATAAAATAGTCAAATTTTCTGTCATGCCAGGAGGAAGTTAAGTTGACTAAATAATAATAAATTATGGCTACATTAAAATCACTCAAACAGAGACACTAATCTTTGTTAATTCAATCCACAGTAACTCAAAATTCAGATACACTCAAGAAATACATGCTAATATCAGCATTTTATGTTTCTATTTACGTGGAAAAACAAGTGGATTGTAGAGACCCTTTACAGAAAGACAACTTCCAAATAAATGCTGATTCATTCCACCTACAAACACCCTACAGATACTTTTCGATTTCTTTTAATCAGAAAGATTTTGTTACACTTATTCACAAGGAACAAACAAAAAATGAAATACTTTACTGCACGTTGCTAAAACAAATGGATACCCATTATTCTTAATTACGAAACTGTATACAGAAATGCTCCTTCAGACAATATCACCAATTATACTTTACACTCATAGATCTAAAAGGAATATATGCGTGACTTTTCATTCAAAGCACATCTAATACGAAGTCTGTCACATCTCGTCCGTAATACATTTCTCAAAATTACATTCCAATCAACGAATACCAATCCGCCTTTATTCTGATTATTCTATATCACACACACAATTAGATACACACAACCCGTAGGAGTTTTTTGACGGGTGGCCAGTCTGTAGCAGAGTCCACTATCTACACAACACAAAACAAACAAAGGAGAAGAACACCCTGCCCTAGGAGGAATTCAAAACCTTGTTTCCAAAAATCAAGTGGCTCCAGGTCCACGCCAAGATCACAAGACTACTAGGAACTGCCCGATTAATCTAGCATTCATAAGTTTCCTTGTAGTAATTTACTCATAGACCCGTAAGGAAATGTAAACTCATATATTTATATATATATATATATACATACATATATTTGTATATGACGTCTTCTACTTACTCACTATGGGTATAGACGGTCACTGTTACCCGTACAAACACACAGTACACATACACAGTCGGGTAATATATATATATATATATATATCATGCCCGAAATCGGCCCTGAATTGAAGATGATAATTGTATAAGTAACGTTTACTATAATGCAGATAATATTAAGATCATATCAACGTAATATTAAAGCACAGGTTTTTCCCATTACTTAGCATCGTGATTCTGCAGACTGATTCCTGTAGGCAATAAACGAATTTAAAAAAATAACAATTATGAGTAGACATAGATAGCATTAATCACTACAGAAATTAGTTACGTTTCTGTGTAATTTTGAATTAGATAGCCGAAGAAGACGAAACAAATTTATCCGTGGAGTATTTTGTATGGGTCTATGTTCACACACATTTCCTGTACGCAATTACTATCCTACGAAGCTCTGAGTCTAGAATGAAACTTGTGGTAAAAAATTAGGACTGTAAAACTAAAGTACAGTAACTGTTTGAAGGACGTTCAGATAGCTAACCTTTATGGTGGCAATGATGTCTTATTACCCCTGTAGAAATAATAATATTTGTGCTACAATTTATTCCCCGTACAACGGCACTACTGTCATACATAGTTACAAGTTTCTAGTTTCCAGGCGATTCGTTTGTGTTCCATCATTCTCATGACAGATTATAAATCTGATGCTTATTCTTCTGGACATTTTCCCGAGTAGGTTTACAGTGACTCATTTGAAAACAATTCTCGCCCTTTGTTGAACTTCTACAAGTGTTCGGTAGCACTGTTGTGCAACATTACCTTTCATGAGACCCTCATCATTCAATTATGACATGGTGACGGATTTGGGCGTTGAGATTATCATTCAAGTGGAGCGGGTGGCACAAGTGTCTCACGGCGAATTCACAACCACTGAAAACCTCCCGAAGATATTCCCCAACAGCGAGTACGTAATGTTCCATTGTCCCATTCTGTTTGAAGCAAACATCGTTCTTAATAATTTTTTTTCCCATTTTCGGCATGAAACATTTTACGGCATGTCCAGTTACATATGGTGATTAACAGGACCATGAAAGTAGTAAGGCCGGAGCAGTCCAAATTATTACTTGTGGAGTATATTGTTCCATTTCCTCCAAATAAAGCAGTTTCAGCTCGGGCCAGAACAAAACGTTCCGCATTCGACCGCTTGGTATATGGTACATACATGACTAAAGATGACATTTCCTTGTTTTGGAATCGTGTAAATTGTCTGAATATATCTTGAACATGCAGAACGTTTGCGATTGTAATTCATGTTATTTATCTCCTGAATCAATATTAGGCGATATGTGTCTAAATTTTTAATTCAACCTCCACGTCCTTCTGCATTGTAAAACGCGTTATGTCAAGGTACATGTGTTGTTGAAGGGTGAAATCGCAAGAGATTCCTAGATCAATTCGGAACGCCACCGGTCATTCTGATGGTCTCCTAGTTCTTGAATTATATTTAATCTTGCTGTTTGCCAAATATTTGTGTTCCAATTTTAGATATGTCTTATTTAGAAATGTTTCTTTACCGACTTTTGCTGGAAAAATTCACGCAATTCGTCCATTGTTTTCCTTGTTTGTGTCTGTTCGGGTGTTCAGACATTAACAACAATCCGTTTTGCAATTACGTGATTGCTCATATCTTTCGTGATTTCGTTCATATTAGCTGTGTAAGAAAAAATATATCATCGGTTGCTCACATATCTGCAGTGTAACAAGACATTTTGGTCGCTCTGTAGAGTAATCCTCTCCTTTATTTTGCAGTCTGCACACAGTCATAAACTGCATTCTGTCTCTTCATGTTGCAGTCATACTCAACTACCGCTTGCCTGAAACTTCAATAAATCTTGCAACTTATGAATCCTAAATTGGGATCCTAGCTCATTGGATTTCATCTATATATTTCATCAGGCAAGAAGCTACAATAAACATGACAGAGCATTAAAACTTAACTTTTAGCAACGCTCTTAGCAGGAACTGGAAAAAAGAAATATTCTTCGTGCTTTCAAAATATTATTTTGTCGCAGAATAAAAAGTGCGCAAAACAAACATCACTTAATATAAGTGGATACTTACCAACGTAGGCGAAATTTTTGTGAATGAAAGTTGTAACCATTTTACGGGTTTTAAAATGTCTCCCATAAAAGAACCTGCGAATTATCCAATTTGGCGCGCAACTGCTTACTCTTTAGCAAGCATCCTTTAATGCTATCTGGCCAAATTTACGAGTGTATTTTAGATCAGATGCACAATACAAAAAATGTTAATTGCATCTTCTTTTTGTATGAATATGGAGACACACATAGTGCATACATTCACAATTGCGGGTCTAATCCTGAATTCCCTGGACGTGCTAATTGCGTGGCGTTTAGTTACGAATTTAATCTGCAATAAATCTGTACCTGACTGCCTAATTCACTGAGAGTTTAATGGATTAGTATATAGGCTAGAACTTTTAACCTTCTAATATTTATAAAAAAATGTCTTGGAATATATTTGAAACAAAACTTATTTAATAAATCTTTGTATTTTTAAATAGAGATGAAAAGACATTGAGTCTGAATACTTAGGGAAGGAATGGAATTTATGTCAATTTTGTGTATGATATCACATAGTGAAACAAAACACTTCCATGTTAAGATTATTTATTACAAATATTTGTATCTAGAATTCCGTTTTTATGAATATAATTTTTTGGACCTTTTAAATGAAATAAGCGGGAATATTTGAGAGAGAGAATCCTCCAATTTCTCTTTGAATATTTTTTTCCAAATTGTAAATAATAAATAAAATTCCACTGGTTAGCTTCCACACTGGAGAATATCTATGTCACGAGGATTCAGTTCAGCGTATTAATATTAATATAAAACCTTCGTTATTATACTCTTTTAACATAAGTAAACCATAGTTAAACAAACAACAATTTTTTTCCTGGATCAACAGCCCCTATTGGGCCAGGAGCTTATAATTACTAGACTTCACGATTATATTCAGACACACCACACTAGGTAGAACTATTATAGTGGAGTGAATAGACCGAAGCAGGACCTCCATCTCACAACACACGACAACCAAAACTGACAGAAATCCATGCCTCTTGTGGGACTCGAACCCGTAAACTCAGCAAGCTTACAGTTGCATACTCACAACTTAGATCGCGTGACAACTGAAATCGATAAAAATAAAAAAATTATTGAGACTAATTTTGTAGATAAAATTGTGTGTTTCAGTTAGCGGAAGACATGGCTGATTCCAACATCGACGTTCGAAATAAGACTGTCCAAATTGAACCGGATTATTTCAAGTACATATTTTGAACTTGATATTTCCGCAAAGAACACTGAACACTCTAATTAACGGAGAAAAGTCAGAGATTAAAATTTGATCTAAGTAAAATTTCCGTGTTGTCTTACAACGAAAGCAGCCAGATACGCGGAGAGCGTTGATATAAATCTTTCCTCTGGTTTTCGTTTACAGTGAGAGGAAAAGAATTATATTCACACTACAAAAGAACTATACGTTTACTGAAATGTTCTTCACTCTTGTGAACACGGTAATTAACATTTAGATTGAACTTAATGCGGTGGAATTCTCTTTTGTCTGAGGAAACCTTAGCTTATGAAGAAAGAACTTACCCCATAGGAGTAGTTAGCTAGTCATTTAAAAACCGCTGTTTGGTATTTTAGAGGCGTTCTTGCTTGGGAAACACCCGATTATTTATGTGACAAGCAAATCTTCATGCGCTAATGAATGCGTGATATTTTCCTTCTTTTAAGGCACCATTTGATGCATAAGAAATCGGAACAAAACTTGAGGACGGATTACTAATTGGGGCTAATGAACGCAATAAATGGCAAACAAATTATCTGGAAATAGACACTTCAGCAATTAATGTTATAAGATCTTGTGTTAAAGTACAAGGAGGGGAAAATTAGAAACTGAAGGGAAAACCACAAAACTAGATTCTAAATCCAGTTACTTGGAAATTTTAATATCTCTAGAAGGAAATAATGACAGTATAATATACAGGGGAATAACAAGAGAAATAAATGTTGGAATCAAATAATATTTTGTAAACATTATGACAACTGACAAAATACTGAGAGTGTAAAACATTAGTTGGAAGGCAACATTGCTTTGGGACAGTGAGGCCTAGACAATATAGAACAGAGGTACCCAATCAAACAAAGTGATACGGGTGAGAATTTTAAAGCAAATTTTGGAACGTAAAATACTGGACCGCCTTAGTTTCATTACATTTCAAAATGGGTGAAAATATAGAATAATAGATAATTTTAAATCCCATCAGAATGATTGTTCGAGTCAGCTGAAATAAATGGATACATCTAGATTTCTAAAAATGGCACTTCAACACAAGTCCAAGACGTGACGAGACATAGGACTACCTAGACAAAGATGGAAAAACCAAGAAAATTTCGAATAATATTGAAACTTTTATAGGATCCAAATCATAGAAATGTTCATGAAGGTGGCGATGATGATGAGAGCGAATCCGTAAGGACGTCTCGACGCATAGGACAGGCATCCTACATTTAAACAGGAGATTCCACGGCTAGAAACAATTATGAATGAATTACAGGACACTAAATTGCATATCTGTAAGTTCTAAATATTTGCTAATTTTTAAGTTGGTATTCATAAAGATTTTGAAACCAATTATATGTCGAGTACGAACTTCCTTGGAACATTTGCAACCAACGAGTATAATTGGAGAGTCGAAATTCGTAAGTGATATTCATAAAGTCGCTTTTCACTGAGCGCCTGTCACCACAACTTTGTTCACTCGTTCGTCACATGAAGTTTGGTTCTTTACGTACAGGTTTTTGTCGCACCTTTAGTGTGAGACTTGAGCCTCTTTTGCATTTCTCGTCTTTAAACACGACCAGGTGTCATATTGATTTACGAGGCAACGGAAATGCGGAAGAGAAAGAGAAATGGGTATATCAAAGAAACTCGCGAAAATTGCACTCAGTCCTTGGAACGCATGACAGGAAGCTGTTCAATTTCAACAGGATAAATTTTTGGGGGAAACAGGACTGAAAACAGCACATTCTTCATTTTCGTGTATCATAATTCAATTACTACAATTATTACAATTCGCACACCACGTACTTTACACGCATTATTCTAAAGAGACAAACAGCATCAAATGAGCTGAAACACGTTCCGGATACCAGTCAATAGACCGCACTCCCTCAAACGCTGATACAATTTACAGTCAATTTAAATTTCCCATATTTTATTATCTTTACCATTTTATATCCACCTGTGCATCGAAATGTCAAAAATTTGAAACACATTCTGACCTCGCGTAACTGAATTTGCAAGTTTAATATTTCTTGAATGTACTTTAATATCCTGAGGAAGACCACTTATTGGTCGATGCATGCAGCTGTGTACTTCTACTATATACTACATAATAACATAATAAATAGTTGTGTTGATGGTAACAGACAACTGTTTTGTTATTGGTTCGATGACAAATATTTTCTTTTCTATTTGATGTTTACATGTCAGCACAAGTTGTCTTCTTTCCGCTACCAGTGACTTTCTTTCATGCGAATTCCGAAAACACAGGCGAGAAGCAGATGGCCTGTAGTTCGTTATTGAAATTTTTATGTTCTATTTCAGTGTGACAACAAAATTTAATTTTACTTGTTACCTTCAAATATGAGAAGTTCATATAATATTGATTTTAATGATTTGTAGATCGTAACGGTCGTGGAGAAATATAAAATAGATCGACTGCTGGGAGGATCCTAGATTGGCAATTGATGTATAACTGAGGTGTTGTGCTTCACAAAACAGTAGAAATCACTTTCCACGGCATTGTTTGATGACAGCTTCCAGTGCATTACATTTATGTAAATAAAAAGATGACAAGTGTAAGGCAGCATATTTGCAACGTAAAATCTCTATTATAAAACCAACTGAAACACGATTGCTAAAATTAAAGCAGTATCCCGTACATGTAGAACGCAATTGCGTTTAGTTCACAGCAGAGACACCTGGAGATACTCGCTGCAATTGTTCTTATAATGTTTTCATGAATTTTATATTTCCTTTCGAAGTGGTCAAGAGAACAAGTTGCTAAAGAAAACACATTCTACTACTAAAGAAAGTCAGAAAACACAGATGTGTACATTAATAGTTTAAATCCTTCAAATTGTAACAACATTACAAAACAATTACAATTAAAAACCACATTTTTTTAAGAATAGTTCCAACGACAATATATGCAACTACTGAATCACCAACTGCAGACACACTGCCACTCTCGATGGTCTTATTGCAAGTGACCATACAAATTGCAATATAAATAAACAAAAATAACAATAGTAGAAAAATTGTGTGTGAATTATAACTTTAATTTTCGAAGTATGCTTTTACTAACAACAACAGTATTAAGCCTCTAATTTTATTCAGAATATCCTCTGCATAACAATAGCAGTTATATGCCAAAAGACATAAATCTTTTCACTTTGACATTAAACACAAATTATTTTATTCTAAAGTGATAAATGTCATCACATTCTTTAGATATTATCTCCGTAAGCAGCTGGAAGATGCTATGGCTCTGGTAGAACGCGTTGTTTTTGTAACTTATTCTCTTACGAATGGCCAGAAATTACTTAAAATGTAGGACTTCATTTAATCCAATCACGACATGGTGCACGAATATACAGATGGAATTTAAAAAATTCAAGTTGGGATGTATTATTGGATTCGATTTAGATTCAATGAAACGAGAAGTTAAAATGTTCTACACCGTGATTTAAGAATTTGTAATTTCACATATATTTAGAAACTGAAACTAAAATTCAAGATTACGAGGAACTTGGAAAACTTATAGATTCAAGCACGAGCTGAAGCCAAAAAATTTTCGAATAACTTCGTATAAATTTGTCGCTACATCAGCCCACTCGATGACAAAGACTTGAGCTGATATAAAATTATGCTTTTGTTCAAGAAATAAGCAATACAGTTAAAAGGGTGGGGTTGAATATAAATTTAAAAAGAGTACTAGAGGTCGGTTTTGTTGCCAAGGAAGAAGCTGCTTTCATGCACCAAGAAAAATAAAAATTTGGAATCCGCAGGTCATAAGGGTTTAGTGAGATATTTTGTATTAGTTCATAAAAGTTAAAATTTGAGACCACATTCCCATGGAACAAGTTTGGTTGTCGATGTTAATTTTTAAATTCAGAATCTTTTGCTCACACTTAATTAGTGATACTGAAACACTGCTTACAAAATGAATGATTAATCTTCCCGTAAAATTGTATCTGTATTTTGGAGATGCCAAACACACAAAACAACACTTGTGTCTTTATGTGATTCTCCTGATACACGTATTATTTGCTTGATTTTAAGAACGTTTGTAACACAAAATGTTAAAATGGCAAATTCTACAGTTCATTTTCTTGTACAACACGAAAACAGATTTCTCTTCGAGTACGTTTATTATGTTTTCTAAAAAAAGCAACTTTCTACGATATTGCAATTCTCAGAGCCGAAGAAGTGTAATAATTTATTGCTATTTATTTCATTTGCAATTTGTTCCCCATTTGTGGTTATATGTCTGCACACAAAAATCTTTTTCATTCCAAACATTGCACAATACGTGGTCATCAATAGATACATAAAGATCTGAAATAGGAGTTTTATTTTACTGTGGAGCTTAGGGTAGTAAGCTCTGTCCTCACTGAATTATACCAAAAGAATACAGGGGAATTAGACTGAGCATTTTTTGAAGGGTATAAAAATCAGTGTTCTTCCCGTACAAACCGAGTAAATGACGATCTACTTGGGATTTTTATATAAAATTCGTTATCCTGATAAGCCCTAAATATAAATATATTTTTTAAATATAATTTTAATCCAACTCTATTTAAACATTATTTCACATGGGTAAATTTCAAGCGAGACAGGCCACGATGTCGTATCCTTCCTTTAACCTCTGCGCTAGATATAGTGAATGGTCACAAACAAGCTTCTCTCTGTTTATCCCTTGGAAAGGCCTGCTAACCATTGTTCATCAGGTTGGTTGCGATCAAGGGCCGATCTGGGCGAGAACGAAAAAGATTGCCCCCCACGTTGGATTTGAACCCAGGGCTTTGCAGCCCAAAGGGAGTAGCTTTAGTTATACCGACTGTGTTCTTCCTTCCTACTCCCTCTATATACTTCACGTAACATGATATGTGAATGGAGTGAGATTACAAAATTTAGTAAAGCAGGTAAATGTACATTCATTGTGCAGATTTGAACAAAGAAAAGATAGTCTCATGCGTCATCGCCCTCTTGTGTTTAAGTCGAATAAGCAAAATGTTCATATAAGTATATTTCTCGGAAAATAAGAAAATTATTCGAAAAAAAAGTTAATCCCTTAATTTTTACCCCTGCTTCAGTACTACAGATACCATGTGACGTCACGGCAGATGCAGGATTTCTAAGCGACATATTCGTTGCGTTCTTTGAGATAATAAAATAAGACGCTTTACATATCCATTTCTCGGGTGAAATCAGAAACCATCTTCTCATATTAGGAAAATGTTACATCCCACCACAGTTTTATGTGAGGATGGAATGCAAATGGATTCACAACAAAAGCCAACATTGTCAACAGGTAAGTCACATTAGGGCATTGGCTCTGATTAAATTAAATTAAGAAACACTTTTCATTCTCAAATCTTACTATTCAAAAAACAGGACAAATCATATTTTTAAAAGTAATCGTATTTATATTTACATTTAAAGTTATGTCTTCCAGTTTCTGTGTAGAAGAATTTTTTTCAAATACTACACAAATAATTCTATAAATATAAATAGGTGTAGTAACGTTATATTAGGAAAAGAATTGGAAATAACGTAACAAAACAGAAAGGATTAATGTAAATTTACCGATGTCCCATTGGATTAAATTGAATCTTGAGGCATATATGCTTGGCTATAATTTTCCCCTAGGAAACTGTATTGAAATAATTAAAATTCTTATTTATACGGCCAATAGCACTAATATATATTTATCTCCTAATTCTAGTACCTCGACAACCTAGATTGTGATGGGGATTAGCTCCAGGCCCGGCGGGATTTGTGATATATATAATTTCAAATATATTGGACAAAGTGCTAAATGGAAAGACTACTGTCCACAATAACAAACAGTCTGTACAGTCTGGCACACAGTTACACTTTCAAACAAATCATTTTTAATTAATGACTGATAGCTGTACACTGTGCAACACTAAACTGAAGAATAGACAGAGCGGTTTCTGTTCAAACAGAGCAGGCTGACACCAAACGACTAGTTACCAGGAAATGAATATGTTCCCTAGTCGTGGCTTATTTGGATAACATTTTCAACATAACATAGAATTTTTTAATACATCAAAAGGAGTAGCAAATGGTGTCACCGATGTCAAGCATAGTAGCAGAAATTTTGTTTTATTTTGCACATTTGTTTACCAAACATAACATAGAAACTAATCTGTCATACCGGGAGGTTGATGAAATATTAATAAATTATGGCTACATAGAAATCACTTAAACACAGAAACTAAACATTCCTAACTCAATCCACTGTAAGTCATAATTCAGATACACTCAAGAAATACATGCTAACATCATCACTAGAGTTTTTTGTTTACATGGAGTAACTCATGGATTGTAGAGGCCATTTACGGAAAGATAACTTCCAACTAAACGCTGATTCATTCCAGCCCCATACACCATACAGAACATAAATCTGATGCTTTTCGATCTCTCTTTACAAGAAAGATTCGTTACACTAATTTACAAGGAATTAAAAAGAAAATTAAATACTTTACTGCAAGTTGCTAAAACAAATGGATACCCGCTAATCTTACTTACGAAACTGTATACAGGAATGCTACATAAGGCAATATCACAAATTATATGTTACACTCAGAACTAAAAGGAGTATATGCGTGATTTTATATTCTATGCACCTGCAATAAGAAGTCTGTCACATCTCGTTCCTAATACATTTCTCAAAATTACATTCCGATCCACAAATACCAATAGTAACATATTATGTAACGGAATAACAAGAGCTTTACAAAACACCAAAGTGGTTTTACAAGATGAAATGGGAAACATGTAAAATTTCATATATAATACAAAATGGTCTCTAATTAGATCTCAGGTACAGACAACACTTTCGAAATACTCTCTCTCTCTCTCTCTCTCTATATATATATATATATATACAGTAAAACCTGTCTAACTTGACCACCGACGGTTCCTGAAAAAGTGGTCAACACAAGCAAGTGGTCAACTTACACAAATGTGTCCCAAAATAACTTTTATACTCGTATTTTATTTTCTGCTAATTACTGATGCATATAGAAACAGCACAACATGTAAATGGTGATAGTTATTGGGAA
>Ga0123357_10001271_pt1 | contig 26533 bp, 26 predicted proteins | sample TergutEmb28metaG_FD_89873 | JGI IMG/M metagenome (GOLD analysis project Ga0123357, IMG submission 89873) | Embiratermes neotenicus P4 segment gut microbial communities from Petit-Saut dam, French Guiana - Emb289 P4 | ecosystem: Host-associated > Arthropoda: Insects > Digestive system > Gut ...
GAGTTCACGCTTTAGAGCATTTTTCATGTGGTCGTGGCGTGATGACATGCGCAGGAAGCGAGAGCCAAAAGCCCCGCATTGCCATGCGGGGCTCCAAAACGCTACGGGCGAGTGAAAAATGCTTTAGCGTGTTTCGCGGAAGAACACGCTAGAGCGTGAACTCCAAGAGCGGAGTGATCAATCGCGGCCGAAGTCGAAAATGGTCGGACGCGTGTCGTATTTGGGATCGTCTTCTTCCTTGGCTGGAACGGACGAAGCGACCTTGACGCGAGGGAGCTGACGCTGAGGTTCGGGAGGAGGGGTGATGTTTTTGGGAGGAGTGGGAAGGGGCGGTAGAGGTTTGACACTGGGCGAAGAATCAGAGACGGACGGAGTGGAATTGGAAGTAACGACCACTTCGACGTCTTTTTGAGGAGGCGGCGGAGGGGGAGATGGTGGTGGTGGCGGGGGGGCGAGGGCGGCGATGTAGGATTGGGTGAGGTCTTTGACCTGCGAGTCGTCAATCTGTGCCTTGGCGAAATCGTCTGAAATGCGGGCCATGATCTGGCGAATGGGGGCGGAAGCGGCGTCTGCGGATTTAGCCTTCTGAGTGAAGGCATCACAGTAGACGCGAACACGGATATTCATGGCGATGAGATTGGGGCTGGCGGGATTGTCGTTGACGCTGTTGCACCACTGAGCGGCAGTTGAGGCTTCGGCGGCGGTGAGCTGGCTGACAGGTTTCTTGAGCAACGCAACGGTGGACTGGACGGCGGCAGAGGCCTTGGGAAGAACGGCTTCCATCGCCTTGGGATCATCAAGCTCATTGATGTACAGGCGAACAAGTTTATCCGCAGAAACGGTATCACGAGGGTTGCCGGCCAAACGGCTCTGCATCATCTGCTGAAGTTTGAAATTACGATCGAATTCGGCGGCACGGGCGGCGAGATCGGCTATTTTCTGTTGGGCGGCAAGAAGATCCTGTTCAACGCTTTCGGACTTTTTAAGGAAATCCTGATAGGCCTTATTGCCGGCGGCGTAAGGGCGAATGGCGTTCATGGCGGCGCGGATGACCTCGAGGCCACGGGAATAGATGCCGTTGACCGCCTTGATGGCCGCGACTTCCCCGGCAATTTCGGAGGTCCCCTGAATGGCCCCCTTGTGGAGATTGCGGCGTTTTTCGTCGCCAACCTGCAACAACACTTCCGCAAGCCCCTTGGCAATGCCAACGTTCCGAGAAGACGTGGATTGATAAACATCATCATACATCTTCTGGAGTTTGAGGAGTGAATCGAGTCGCCTGGCAGGATCGAGGATCTGAATGATGCCAAGGGCGCGGGCGGCGGCGGCGTAGCTGTCACGCTGGCGGGAGCCGAATTCGTACGCCTTTTCGCAGAGGATCATGACGTCGTCGCGTTTGGAGTCGCGAAGCGATTCGAGGGCATGCTGGGATTTGGCGAGGGAGTCGCCGCTGCCGGCTTTGCGGCCGGTGGCGGTCTCGTTGGCCTTATCCATGAGATCGTTGGCAAGCTTGATACGCTCGGCAGAAGTCGTGGCCTTCTGCTCACGGGCGGACCAGGAGGCCTGGTAGTCTGATTTGGCGTCGGCGAAAAGGGACTGCACGGGAAGTAACGCGATGAGCGTAAGCGAGAGGATACGCCACGATTTAAACATGCGGACACTCCAGATGAACAGGCCCGTTTATTGTCGGAGGGAAGAGGGGAATGTGTCAAGAAAGATCCGGTTTCAATAGAGGAGAGAGCGTGCCCCATCGCTCCCTGACGGTCGCGGTACCAATTATCAGAGCAGAGCGTGTCCGATAAGGAAATCTTTGCAATTAAACAGGTTACTAGCGTTTTGAAATTTGCCTTCGAGCGTTTTCAGGTCATAATTCATTGCGGGTTGAAGGTGTTGTGAGGATGAGAATCGTGGATATACATAAGCATCAACCACCGTCCGGAAATCATTTGTCCCAGTCGAAGCCGGCGTCCGAGCTGCTCGCGGCCATGTATGCTCATGCACCGATGATCGTGGTGGTGATGACCACGGACGGACAGGTTCTGCATTGCAACGAAGCGGCGACGCGGGCCACGGGATATTCTGAAAGCGAATTGACCGGTCAGAATTTCTGGTCGTTGCTGTTTCCGGGGCGGCTCTTTGCGCAGGTGCCGCGATTCATCTCGGCGGTTCATCCCGGACAACTGATGGGCAAAGATGCATCATTAATGATGCGAACACGTGACGGAAGAGAACGTATGGTGGCCTGGACGCACATGCGGCACGAGGACGCCAACGGCCGCAAAATGATCGTCTGCTTTGGAACGGATTTGACTGAACGACTGCTGGCTGCGGACCTCGCGGATAAGCCGACAGAGGGGAGAGGGGGGGGAAGCGGGAGGGGGGAAGTGAAGGGGGGGCGGGAAGCCTGGACGGCGATTGATCAGGATGAGTCGGAAGAGGAGGGGGTGGACGGAGAAGTCGTGATACCGCTGTTCGTTTCGCCGCCGCCGTTGCCGAGCGATTCGTCGTACGGCGGAAGCTCCGCGATCCAGCAGGTGCATGAATTCCTGACGGGGATCGATGCGAGAATGGAAGCCCTTCACATGGCTTTTTCGCAGAGGGACTTGGCTGATCTTACGACCATCGCGGCAGCCCTGCGGGACGGAGCACAAGCGTGCGGACTGCTGGATTTCTCAGCACGTGCGGAGAAACTATGCACCGCGGTAAACTGTGGCGAAATAGACGAAGTCAACGGACTGGTACAGAAAATTGTAAGCACAAGTCAAGGTGAAGAAGCCAGAAGCCAGTAGCCAGAAGAATTTCGGATTTCGTCATTTTTTTTGACTGCCGGCTTCTTCTTCCACGCCGATCACGATGTTGCCGGCCTGTTTTCCGTCCTTCATCACGCCCTTGATTCCGCCATCGTCGTGCCGATTCGGCCCGACCGAATAGATCCGTATTCCCTTCTCTCCCCGTGCATACAACACATTCTTGCCCGAATAAATATCCGTCGGCACTTCCTTCAAATACTGCGGAGTCAACTCTTCCAAACTCCCTGGCCATTTTCCTTTTTCCGCCCGATACCGCCCCGCCGCCACCATCGCCTTCGCCATCTCCTGCTCCATGATGCCTCTCTGATATAACTCCATGATCCGGCTCGGAAGCACACCTAAAAATAAAGTTTTGGTGATTCCATCTCCGACTCGTTGCGTGTACGCATCCTGCGTATCACCTCCCCCGCGTCGCTTGGCCCAGCCGTCGGTCACTTTTGCGGCCACCTTCGTTTCCAGGCTTTGCAACTCGCGTATCACCTCCTCCAAGTCCGGCTTCTTCATGATCGATATCTGCGTATCGAGAAAATGATTCACGCCTTTCAGTACCGCATTCCAGTCCACCCATGTTCGATCAATATCCAATAGCGGACTCATATCAAACAGCAGGTTCGGAATCAGCGATTTGATGGCCGATTCGCCCTTTCCTGTCGCCAGCAACACCAAAGTGTCCAGGTCGCCCCATCGTTCGTAGACGTCGATCGATTCCCATGGTTGAGGCAAAGGCTCCAGAGCGTCGATTGCTTTTTGCAACTCATCGCATTGTTTTGCGGAGAGGATTCCCGATCCGGCCACCGCTCCGATGCTTCGGCTCGCCGCCGCATTGATCGCCGTTCCGACCAGGTTCTCAATGAGCGTCCAGCGGCTGATCCGCCGCGCTATACGTTTGGCGCCTATCACGTCCGACATGAAGCCGTTGAAGTCTCCCGCTTTTGCTCGAAGAGTTGCACGAGCGCAAAGACCGTCCGCCGCGAATTTCATCGCTGCAAATGAAGGGAACGACATCGTCAGCATTGTCCGTCCGTCGCCGGCCACATACGGCGTCCAATACTTGCTCCGCGAAAACGCCTGCTTCGCCTTGTCCATCGCGGAATCATTTTCCTTCAGCCACTCCGCCACCACTGGAAAATCCTTCGCCTCCCACAACTGCCTGGTTGCTTTCGATACATCATCCCATGCCGTTGCCGCCGCTTCCCCATGCCGCTTTAGCATGCTCGCATATGTGGTCAACTGAGATTGCGTGGGCAGATCTTCTCTCGCTCCGCACATCTTCAACACTTGTTCCCGCGTCTTCTCCGGCAGCGTATCCGTTCCTGCCACCTCGAGCCATGCCACGAACGCATTGTTTTCCGGCATAATTCCTTTGCTCAACTGCTCGTTCAGTGCCGCGATATAATCCGGCGTTCCATCCTCATGTAGCGGCTCACTGATGACCGTCGTCTCCTTCCCGATGGCGAACGGCACCTTCGCCGCCTCCTGCGCCAAGACTAACCCGACCGTCAACAGCAACGTTGCGCCGCTCAGCCAATTCACCATCGTCGTCGTTTTCATCGTTGCTCCTTTGGCAACATCATACCCGACGTAACGCGGGCGTCCCGCCCGCAACAGAACGCGGGCAAGATGCCCGCGTTACGGTCGGTTTTCGCGGAGCCAGGCGATGAGGCGGCGAAGGGCTTTGCCGCGGTGGGAGATTTGGGATTTTTCCTGCATGGAAAGCTCGGCGGTGGTTTTGTGGAATTGCGGGAGGTAGAAGAGTGGGTCGTAACCGAATCCGTTGGTGCCGCGTGGGGAGCGGAGGAGGGTGCCGCAGACTTCGTCGACGATCACGACAAGGTCCACAGTCGGCAGTGCAAGAGCAGCAGCGCAGACGAAACGGGCCTGTCGCTGATCATCGGGGGTATTTTCGAGCTCTTTGAGAAGTTTGGCGTTGTTGGCCTGATCGACGATTTCGCGGGGACCAGTGAGACCGGCGTAACGGGCGGAGTAGACGCCGGGTGCTCCGTTGAGGGCGTCGGCGCAGAGGCCCGAATCGTCGGCAAGGGTGAGGCAGTTGCCGACAGCGGCGAAATGGCGAGCTTTTTTGGTGGCGTTGCCGACAAAGGAGGGGCGATCTTCGATGCAATCGGGGGTATGGGGGGGGGGGGGGAGGTCTTTCAGGCCGAGGAGTTGGAAGTCGTTGAGAATGCCGGCATGATCGAGTTCGTGCTCGATTTCGCGGATCTTGCCGGCGTTGCCGGTGGCGATGAGAAGTTTTTGTTTTTGTTTCATGATTTTATCTCGAGAATGCCTTGGAGGATGTCACCGGCGGATTTGAAACGGGTTTTAGCGGGATCGGTGGGCCGAAGGATTTCATTGGTCAGAGCTTCAATGGCTTTGGCTTCGCGAGAATTTTTGTCGAAGCGGACGAGGCCTTTGAAGTCGGGATTCGTGTGCGGCGCGTTGATCTGAACGGCAAGATAGAAAAAGTCGACGGCCTTGTCGATGCGATGATAACTGGCACGGATCTCCTCAGATGTGACCTGTCCGGTTTGCGACATATGGCCAAGCATGCGTTGGATTTGGCTGGTTCGCATCATTTCGCCGAAGAGATTGGAGAGGAGTGAGGCTTCGGGGAAATTTTCGCCGATTCGGACGGCGGAGCCGAAGTCGACGAAGCCGACGCCTTTCGGTGTGACCACGAAATTATCGAGTCGAAGGTCCAGGTGCATCACGTGAGCCTTATCGTGCAGCGCGGTGAGCAGTTCGGCGGATTGGCGGGCGAATTCGAGTTGCGAAATCGGCCCCCCCCCTTTACCGCCGTTGCGGAGCCAGTTCAGTCGTAGTACCCGCGTGTAGCCCAGGGAATCCTGCTCGATGGAAAGAACACGCGGAACGCGGTCTCGGAACTGCGGCGGCAGGTCGCGCTGCAGCAGCTTGAGAATGGCGGTCTCACGGGTCAGGAAGACGGGGAAGATTTTTTCCGTGAATTTGCGAGCACGGCGTTGGAGGAGGTCGGTGTCGGCTTCGGGGAATTTCTCCTTGAGCCGCGACAGCACCCGCTCGGCGGTCGGCACTTCCTTGACGACCATGAAGGCGTCCTTGCTGCGCGGACTCACAGTCGGCGAGATCTTCGGATTGCGAGACAGATAAACGTTGTAGGTGAAGCGGTCGCTGGAGCGGCCGGGTTCGACCAGCATCATTTTTCGCATCACGAAGTAGTGGATTTTTTTGCGGAGTCGCAGGAACCGCAGGAAACGCAGCCCCAGCGGATATTTTCTGACCATGACCGGCGGCTGCTCGACGATCCAGGCACCGCCGCCGGAACGAAGGCCAGCGGCGTACTCGTGATACCAGTGGGTGAATTCGCGGGCCGTGGCGCTCACGACCTGAGAGTCGCGGCTGATAAAAACCAGTTCGCCGCCCCAGCGTAAGCGTGCGAAAACTTCCGCCGGCGTCGGCGAATCGGCGTCCGTGAGGAATAATACGTCGACCAAATCATCTCCCCCCCCCTCTTGTTTGGCGCCGATGGCGTATGTGGCGGAAGCAAATTCCGGATCGTGCAGAAAACGGCGACGAATAATGAAGCGGACGAGTGGATCGCGGCGAGATGTACCTGCGGTTGAGAATGAAGGAGTTTGGGAAACGATGGTGCTGCTCCGAAAATAACGACGTTCCTACGCTCTATCATTCGTTAAGTCGTCAAGTCGTCAAGTCGTTAAACCGTCAAGTCGTTCAATCGACTTGACGACTTGAGGATTTAACGATTTGACGGTTTAACGATTTAACGCCCTGGCGCATTCGGCCGATAAAGAATAGATAAAGACTGGTCTGTATTTACCGGGGATTTGTTCATGCCCTTATTGGTGACGTGCCAAGATTTGCAGCCAGGAATGCGGCTTGCCGAGGCCTTCATGTTCCGCGGTCGTACCATGTTGCCCGGCGGCAAGGTGCTGACCATCGAAGACATCGACATCCTCCGGCGAAAGTACGCGGAAATCATCCTGAAAGTCGGCGATCCGGTCCTCGACTCGCTGGTGGAATTTGAGGATGACTCCCGGGAACGCGAAGTCGCCACTACCGTCACACATCAGATTCAGTCGACCATGACCGACGTGCAGCAGAAGTTCGGCCAGCACACGGACCTGGGCGGCATCGATTTCTCGCGGATCAAAAACACCGTTTCGTCGGTGGTGGAGTTTCTCAAGGATAACCCCGTGTCGGCGGCGCTGATCAATCGGACAGCTTCCGGGCTGGGATATCTGCCGGAACATGCGGGCAACGTGTTTTACCTGAGCATGGTGCTGGGGGCGGCGGTTCGGGATTACGTGGTGCGAGAACGTCTGCGTCAGACGGCGGCGAACAATCTGGCGTCGTCGGTCGCGATGGATTTGAAGCCGTTGGGGCTGGGGGCGATGTTTCTCGATATCGCACTGACGCAGATGCCGCACATGTTCAACGAGCAGTACAAACTGACGGACGACAATCGCAAATTTATCCGGGAGCATCCGAAGATGGGTGCGGAGATGCTGCCGGACACGCTGCCGCCGGTGACGAAGATGGTGGTTCGCGGTCATCACGAAAGTTGCGACGGGACGGGCTATCCGGAAGGTTGGCCGATGGAGAAGCTGCACGTGTTTGTGCGGATCGTGCGGATCTGCGATGCGTTTGATGCGGCGACTTCGCAGAAATTTTTCCGAACGTCCAAGAGTCCGGCGAGGGTGTTGTGGGAAATGGCGTACGGCCCGTTCCGCAGCCGTTACGACCCGACGCTGATGAAAGTATTTCTCTCGATCATTCAGCCGTTCCCGATCGGAACGGTTCTGACGCTGGAGGACGGCCGCGGCGCGGTGGTGGTCAAGTACAACCGCAAGTCGCCCTTTGCCCCAACGGTGGTGGTGGCGTTTGACGAGAACGGAGCCAAACTGCAACAGGATCAACTCGTTGGCCCCGTGAACATCGGCGAGGGAAATTCCCTGAAGCTCAAGAGCGTGGGCGAGGAGGAGTTGTCGTTTCTGTATGAGGCATCGCCGGGAATCGTAAAACGGCCGACGGTATTTAACGATCTGCTGGAAATGACGTACCCGTGATTAGCATATTAGCATATTAATGTATTAGTTATTAGGTGGCGCGGAAATCTATGGCGTCTTATTGATACACTAATATACTGCTATACTAATATACTGTTACGCGGCAGAAAGGCGACGAGTTCAGGAGGAATGTTTTTTTTAAGAATAGTGCGGGCCATGAGATCGCTGACGCGCGGCGCCAAACCGAGGCCGGTTTTGTAGTGGCCGGCGCAGATGAAGACGTTAGGGATCGCAGGCAGCGGGCCCATGATGGGTAGATCGTCGGCGGAATCGGGACGTAAGCCGGCCCAGTGACGAAGCAGTTTGCTTGCCTTGAGTTCGGGGAACAAAGCGATGGCGCCAGCGAGCAGTTTTTCGCGGCCTTCGGACGTGGGGGATTCGTCGAAGCCAGCCTCCGGCTCGGTGGTGGAGCCGACGAGAATTTCGGTCTCCCAGGGAACGAGATAAATCTTGCCGGACTTCAGGATCGTCTTGAGCGAGTGGGAAGAGGGTGCAGCGAGGGCAAGCCCCTGGCCTTTAGCGGGCATGATGGCTCGTCCGTCAGCCCCCGGCCCCCCCCCATCTGCCGGGAGTTTCCCCGATGGAGCAAGCAACTGACTACTCCAGGCGCCAGTGGCAAGCAGCAGGGCATCCGCTGACATCGGACCGGCGGTTGTTTGAAAGGGACTGGTGATGGAGGTAAGAGAAGCGCCGAAGTGGAATTGCACCTCCCTACCGCGACAAGCCTTTTCGAGGGCGGCGACGAGTTCGACGACGTTGACCTGAGCGGTAGCGTGGCAGTGGAGAACGCCGTAGTTGAAAGGGGCAATGCCTCGATTGATCTGGGAGGCTTGGGGGAAATCGAGAACTTCCATAGTTGGAGCGGGAGCAGCAAATGCGGGCCAATCTCGCTGCGCGGCGAGAGCTTCCTCTTTGGCACGAGCGTTGGCTTTGATGGAATTAAGTATTTCCATGCGACCGAGACGCTTGAAGGAGATGGGAAGCTGCGTTTCGGCGGCGAGTTCCTTGGCGAAGGATTCGAATTGCCAAAGGCTGGCGCGATGGAACGTCTGGAGCGGACCATTTGCGAGCGGACTGGCGGGCCAGAGTGCGCCCAGTGCGGCCAGTGTAGCGCCGTGAGCGGCAGAACGAGGATCGACGACAACGACCTGAACGCCTTGTTTCGCCAAACGCCACGCACACGAAAGCCCGATGACGCCAGCGCCGGCAATGAGGATTTTCATGATGGCTCCAACATTTTTAATTTTCGATTTTCAATTTTCGATTGGGGGAATTGGCAAATCGAAAATCGAAAATTGAAAATGGGCTATGATGCGGGTGGCGGAGGGGACGGGGCTGGTTGGCGTCCGATGACAAGGCGGTAGAGCCACACGGTCGGGGCGGAAAGGGCATAAATGTAGATCGCGATCAGTGCCGAGAGCTGCGGCTGCGCGATCAGGACCATGATCAGGAGCATGTAGAAGACGACCATGCGGAATTTTTTGCGACCGCGGAGAAAACGATTGATCAGATGCGAGTAGGCAAAGCGAGAAACCATCAGCAACGCAGCGCTGAGCAGAACCACGGGCAACAGATAAGGAAACACGCTCTGACAAAATTCCAGCAGCCACTTGGGCACGTTGAAGGGGAGATAGTGCGTAGTGGGATAAAGCCCGACGAAAAAGATGATGGTGGAAGCGACGACGGCGGCTGCGGCGGGCGAAGGCATGCCGCGAAAGTTCATGTGCGAGGAGACGTCGTGCTTGTTGATGACGTTGAAGCGTGCGAGTCGGAGTGCCGTGCAGGAGACGTAAATGGCGGCGACGACCCAGAAGAGCCGGGCCCAGGCGCCGTCGGAAAACGGGCCGGGGATATCGAGCGTTTTCATGCTCGCGGGTACTTTCTTGAGAACCAGCAGCGAGATGAGGTTGATGGAGAGAAATGCGGGCGCAACGCCGAAGGAGACCATGTCGGCCAGGGAATCGAGCTCGGCGCCGAAGTCGGAGGTGGACCGGGTGAGCCTCGCGACAAAACCGTCGAACATATCGAAAAGCATAGCGGCGAAAATGTAATAGCCGGAGATGGCGAATGGATAGAGCACCTTGGCGAAATCGGCATCGGATTCGTCCGCGAGCAGTGCGGCGCCGGAAACCCCCATGGTTGCCAAGGCGGCGTAGTGGATCGCCGCAAAACCGCAGAGACAGTTGCCCAAGGTAAAAAGAGACGGCAGAATCGCGACTCCGCGGCGGTACTTGTGCGGAGGATGAGGAGCAGGAGAAAAAGGGGGAGGGATCATGGGATTACCTTATTGAGCGGGTAGGAGATGATGCCCGTGGCACCGGCCCGTTTGAGTTTCGGAATCAGATCGCGTTCGGATTTCTCTTCGACGATCACTTCGACGGCAACCCACTGCCCGTCGGCCAACGACGAAATGGTAGGTGACTTCTCGGCAGGCAAAATGTTGATGATCGCATCCAGAGAAACCCTGGGCACATTGAGCTTGAGTCCGACTTTCTCGCGGGCCGACATCGCGCCTTTGAGCAGCAGCGCAATGTTCTCGATCTTCTCACGCATGGCAAGATCGACCCATGTTTGCTTGTTAGCGATCAGACGCGGCGTGGAGGTCAGGAGCGTGTCGATGATGCGAAGATTGTTGGCCCTGATGGACGAACCGGTCTCGGTGATGTCGACGATCGCGTCGAGCAGGCGAGCTTTGACTTCAGTCGCTCCCCAGGAAAACTCGACTTTCACACTGACGCCTTTTTGTTCGAAGTAGCGGCGAGTGAAGCCGACGAGTTCGGTCGCAATCACGCCGCCGTCGAGGTCCTCGGGCTTGTTAACCTTGCTTTCCGCGGGAACGCAGAGGACCCATCGAGCCGGCTGGCTGGTGGCCTTGGAGTAGACCAGCTCCGCGACTTCGTGGACATCGGAGCCGTTTTCCTGGATCCAGTCGGAGCCGGTGAGGCCCAGGTCGACAACGCCGTCTTCGACAAATCGAGACATCTCCTGCGGACGAAACATGATGACTTCGATGCTCTTGTCGTCGATGGAGGGGAAATAGGAGCGATCTTTGACGCTGATGCGATAGCCGGCCTTGGCGAAGAGGTCGATGGTGGATGCCTGAAGGGAACCGTTGGGGATGCCAAGACGCAGAACGTCGGAAGTGGGACGGGGAGGATTGAGCATATATCACCTGAAAACCTGTGCAAACCTGAAAATAAACAAGCAAAATATTAGAACAGTTTTTGGAATGGTATTCAATCCGACGTATCCATGAAGAACTTCGTCGGCTGATACTTTTCTGTGAGCAACACCATCTTCTTCCCCGCGCCCAGCTTCCCCAGCGTTCGCGTCTTGGCATCAATCACGTAGAGCGTACGAAATGTCTGATCCTCCAGGACGCACAAGCTGGAGTTCGGAATCACTCCCACATCGACAAATTGGCGGCGGCTGAAAAGGCCGAGAAACTCGGTATTGTCACTCAAGCGGATCTCGTCGCGACCGTCCCCGGGGGGAAATGAAATGGTGACGTACTGGCCGCCGACATTGGTTTTTTTCCATATATTTGCGTCAAGATGCCCGTGGTCATTGGCGAACAGGAGACCTGAAGGCCATCCGGAGACCTGCGTCCCGAAAGTGCCGTAAACAGGTTCGATGAGAGATGTTCCCACATCGTCGCGTTCCTCGTCAATGCGGTCAAAGGTCCCGGCAAGCCACAGTTGCAGCATGACTTGGGTTTTCCAGTTATCTCTCCTGCACATCAATACCTGTTCATTTGTACTCCATGTCAGGCAAATCACGCCTTGCTCCCGATCGAGCGAAGAGGGCAATTCCACAGTACGCTGCGTATCGACATTGTAGAGTCTCAGCCGATATCCCGTCCTGTGCGTGTAGCCGATGCTGCCCATTGCTTTGGCCGGGTCTTCGATCGGAGATATTTCAATCGGAGCCATGAATGCCACATGCTTCCCTGACGGGCTCATCGTGACCGCGGTCATCACCGGGCGATCCGGACTGCCCAGACCCATCCCCTCCAAGTCCAGAGTCCCAATCTTCCGGACCTGTTCCGCCTGCTCAGCCAAGTGCGACCAGAAAAACAGCTCAGTGCCCTTGACGAAAAGGCACCGCTGAAAATCGGGTGTGATCTGGTAGTCGGTCATCGGATACGGGACGAGCGTCTGAACACGCGAGGCAGCGGCAGTGCTCCGCATGAGATATCCAGTGGACGGATCGATATATAATATACTTGCAGATTGATCGGTTACCCAGCGGGTGTCCGGCTTTAAGGCGGCAAGATTGTGGCGCGGCGCGGTCGCCATGTAATGCAGCGGGCACAAGACGGCATAGACCACAAGATTGCCGACGAAAACGCCAAGGGCGATCCGCCGCCAAGCCATCGGCCGCAGCACCAGCCAGACAATCGGGCCTTCAAACAGCAATGTCACAAGGAAATAGCTGATGTACCGCACCATGCGGAAAAGGAAATTGGCGAAAAAATAGCGATCCAGATCGCTCGGCACATAACTCGCCAAACCGGCAAAAATCGCACTCAGCCCGATCACGACAACCGCTGACACACCGTTCGCGAACAACGAAGCCTTCACCGCAACCCAGAACGTCGCCCGGCAGAAAAACTTGAGCACGATCGCTTCCACCAGGACCACCAGCACAGCGATCGCACAGCCCAAAAGCAGCCACCCGCCCGGAAGAATCGCGTCCGCTAAATTAAAAGGTGCAATACCCATCATATGCTCCACGATCAGTCGGCCTCCACCAGCATCAGGTTCTGCGGATCCACCTGCAACATCACCACATCCGTTCCCCCACCCACACCCACACCTACTTCCGGATTCAGTTCGAAGGCCTTCACCCGTTGACCATTCGTCAACTCCACGACGTGCTCAGCGATTTCGCCGAGGTAGGTCGTGGAGAGACGTTTGCCCGGTAGGCTGTTGGGGACGGAAGTGTCCACCTTGAGCGATACCGATTCCGGGCGAAACGCGACGAGCATTTTTTTGCCGGGAACGATCCCATCGCTCCGTTGCGGCAGATGCGCCGAAAGTTGTCCGACCGGCGTGTTCACCTTGACCACCCCCCCATCGACCGATTCCACCGTCGCATCGAGAAAGTTCGACTCGCCGATGAAATCAGCCACGAATCGCGACACGGGTTGGCGGTAGAGCTCAGCGGGTGTTCCGACCTGCTGAAGTTGTCCGAGTTTCATCACCGCGATGCCGTCGGCCATTGAAAGCGCTTCCTTCTGATCATGCGTCACATAGATCGCGGTGATGCCTGTTTGTTTGACGATGCGTCGAATCTCGGAACGCATTTCGAGACGAAGCTTCGCGTCGAGGTTCGAGAGGGGTTCATCGAGCAGCAGGCATTTGGGGCGGAAGGCCAGAGCCCGCGCGAGAGCCACGCGTTGCTGCTGGCCGCCGGAGAGCTGGTTGGGCTTGCGATCTTTGAGATGGGCCATCTGGACCAGAGAGAGCGTCTCGTCGATTCGCCGGGCACGTTCCGGGCCGCGGATTTTGCGGGTATCGAGGCCGAACCCCACATTATCGCCGACCGTCATGTGCGGCCAAAGCGCATACGACTGAAACACCATCCCCGTCTCCCGCTCGTGCGGCGGAACGTAAGTTATGTCCTGCTGATCAAAGAGGATTCTGCCCTTGGTAGGCAGCACGAAACCGGCGACCATTCGGAGCAAAGTCGTTTTCCCGCAGCCGGAGGGCCCCAGCAAAAAAAACAGACTGCCGGAAGGAATTTTGAGCGAAACCCGATCCACCGCAACAGTCCCCCCCCTCCCCTTTGCCCCTCCCTTACCGCCCGTTGCGAAGTGCTTGGTAACGCAATCAATATCAATAGCAACCATAGATACACACGTCTTATTCTCCAACGAATCATCGCCGCCATTCTACATTCTGCCAACGATGATTGGTACCGCGACCGTAAGGAAGCGAGAGGATGGCTATAATGTCCACAGTCATCTCTAACGGAGGAACTTCGATGCAACACGTCGCATTATTCCTGTTCATGGCCACCTGTTTTGCAACGGTCGCTGCCGCGCAGAATCTGGGCAACTTGAAGCAGAACATCCAGAATCAGCTCCAAGGCGCACAGGAAGAACGCGCCAAGCAGATGGAAGAAGCCACAGGTAAGACGCCACCACCACCCACCGCAACGGGCCAATCGCCGATCAGGCAAGGCTGGACCACGCGGCAAGCCAGGGACGGTAAAACGGAGGTTCGACTCTATTTTGCTCATCCGCAGAATCTCAACAAGGCCAAACCCGTCGCGGGTCTGGTGGTACTCCAGGAATGGTGGGGCGTGAACGATGACATTCAGGAGCGGGTCAGGGAATTTGCGCAGCACGGCTATTACGCCGTGGCGCCGGACCTCTATCACGGCAAAGTAACCGCGGACCCCACAGAAGCCCAAAAACACCATGACGCGATGAGCAATACCGCCGCAATGATAGATATGAAAACAGCAACCGATCTGTTGGAGGAAGAGGCGACCAACGGCGTTGTCGATCGCAATCACATCACGTCAATCGGCTGGTGCATGGGCGGAGAACAATCGCTGTTGCTGTCGCTGGCGGACCCGCGGATCAAAGCGACGGTGATCTTTTACGGACCGTTGGTGACGGATCCGCAGCAGCTCAAGCAGTTGCAGGGCCCGGTGCTGGGGATTTTCGGAAACAACGACAAAGCCCCCAGCCCGGCGGACGTGGAGCGTTTCAGGAATGCGCTCAAGGCCGCGGGAAAGACGGACGTGACAATCTATCAGGTCGACGGTGTGGGCCACGCCTTCGCCAGCAAGGCGGCCGCGAAGCTCGGACTCTACAACGAAGAGAAATCCAAAGAGGCGTGGGCGAAACTATGGACCTGGCTGGATAAAAAACGATAAACTGTTGCGAACCGTCTTAACGCCCGCCCGCCCGCTGCGCCTGGAAGCAGTCGCGGCAATAGACCGGCCGGCTGCCCGATGGCTTGAAGGGCACTTCGGTCTGCTGGCCGCACTGAGCGCAGGTAGCCGGGAACATCTGCCGCGGCCCGCCGCCACCGAACCCGCGCCCGCCACCGCCGCCGCGTCCGTAGCCGCGGCCACCTCGTCCGCCTCCACCGCCACCGCCGCTGCTGTAGTCGCCGCCGCCCGAGCTTTCGCGGTTCCCGCTGGTCTGCGACGCCTTCCGCGCATCCCGGCAAGTCTTGCAACGCTTGGGCTCGTTGGTAAAACCACGCTCCGCAAATCGCTGCTGCTCGTCAGCAGTAAAAGTAAACTCCGCGCCGCAATCGACGCACACAATCGTCTTGTCTTCGTAAGACATACGCTCTCCGTGAATGAATAGGAGAAAACCGGGCGGCTGCGGGATAGGCTTTACACTCGCCAACCAAACTGGAACGCACACTGCCCCCAAACAGTTCTCATCATAACCTGAGTGGCCGGTAAATGACAACTCCTTTCCGAATCGGTATATTTTGGAGAATCTGGTGACTTTGGATTGGGTAATCTGGTGATCTGGTGATTTTCAAATTGAAATTCGGAAGGTTTTCTCGCAGACGCGACAGCGCCAATCACCAGATCACCCAATCACCAGATCACCAGATTCAAACCGCCTTTCTCGCCGCGACCGTTCTCGCCGCCTGCACGCTCTCCGCCTGCGACGGTCTGTTCACCGCTCCCGCCTCCGATCTTCCCCCCCTTGTCGCTTCCGAAACCGCCGACTTCGTCTTGAAAGGCTTTGTCGTCGACGAGCAAGGCCAGCCCATCGAAGGCGTCCTGCTGACTCAGGACCTCTACCGCCACCGCCGACCCACCGCCAGCATCGCCAGCTCCGATGACCACCGTCTCCGCCGGGTTGATGGGAAATTCGAGGTCAAGGAGCGCGGCCATGATCTTCGCCTTACTTTTTCCCGTGAAGGCTATCACGATCTGAATTGCTTTTTCAACGCCGCTTCGCCGAACCTCATCAAAACCCCCTACGGCATCTGGTCCAATGAGAAAAATTTCCCCATCGTCATGCTCCAGCGTAACCGCCGCCCCATCGATCTCGAAACCGCCTGTATCAACATCGACTGTTCAGACTATCCGCGTACCAGTGCCATCGTTCTCCAGCGTCTTGCCGATCAGTATGCCTTTCCTGTTGTCTCTGCCGATGTTTCGCCTCCGAACTCTCTTCCGCCCGGGTGCCTCTACATCACCCTTACCCCCTCTGTCCCGAAGCCCATTAACGACAAAGGCGACCTGGATCCTCGCGATGTCAATCTTCCTGAGAATCTCACCATTCACATTTCAGGGCAAAGCGACAACGGTCTGATTCGCATTCCGCCGCGCTTTGGCTACCCGCCGCTGCAAGCCAGCAATACCGCCCCCGAAGGTCCCTATCTTTCCGAGCTTACTTTCGACAAAAAGCGTCTGAAGCAGCTCCGCGACGCCGACGGCACCACCGTCCCCGAAATCGCTGAATATTTCTTTTTCCGAGCCGGCAACCACTACGGCAAAGGCTCTTTCTCCTGGACCCATCGCCTCCAATCGAGCTCCGAACCCCAATCCGCCGCCTTCGAATTCCAACTTTGGCTCCAAAAAGCCCCCAATGACCGTAACGTCTGCACCCATCATTAACGTAGCAGGTGCCATTGCATCGTAGGGCGGCTTGCCTATAATTGAGGGACTCGGGTGGACTCGAAAGGGAGATTCACGATGCCGCATGTGATCACGGAACCGTGCAAAGGTACCAAGGACACCGCTTGCGTCGCCGTATGTCCGGTCGATTGTATCCACCCGCGTCCAGACGAAGCGGAATTTGCGGATGCGGAGATGTTGTATATTGATCCTGACACCTGCATCGACTGCGACTTGTGCGTCGCGGAATGTCCGGTCAAGGCGATTTTTGCCGATCACGACGTCCCGGCCAAATGGAAGCATTACATTCAATTGAACGCGGAGCATTATAAGAAATAACAAACATCAACCGTTGTCACGTGATGGCCTCCCCCCGCGGCTGCGGCTGTCAACCGACTTTCCGGCACGTTGCCAGGAAATGCGTGACACTCACATGTAAGGAAGTCCCATGCCCCCTCCCCCCCGGAAACCGAGATTCCAGACTTTTCAGCGTCCCAAGATTCGCGTGGCCAAGATCTCCAGCAAAGGAAAGGTCTACGTCGATTACAAGGACGTGGAAAGTCTCAAGAAGATGCTCTCGATCAATGGCAAGATTCTCTCGCGGAAACGCACCGGCGCCTCCGCCGCGGAACAGCGAATGATCACCGATGCCATCAAACGGGCTCGCTTCTTGGGCATGTTGCCCTACGTCGGCGGCAGCGTGCTCTAGCCCTCCAAGTTAGCCCCCGGCTCTGCCGGGGGTTTACACCGCAAGCGAACAGTCTCTGGCTCCACCGGACAAGCTTCCGGCAGAGCCGGGGGTCGATGATGTGCGCGTAATCCCTTGTTCCAAACCCCTCGCTCCCATACACTTACTGAATGATGAACGACAATCCTCTGGTTCCGTTTACCCCCTCCTCCCCCTCTCATGACCAACAAAATCGCGGCCACGGTCAGCAGCACGGCCACCCGGTCCGCTATGAAGACGAGCGTGAAGACCCACGAGCCGAACCGCCGCAGCAAGATGCTCCCTCCCCCCCTCTCCCCCTCTCCTCCTCTCTTCCCCTCCCCTCTCTTCCCAGTACCCATCTGGCGTTGCCGGAAGCCTTCGCCAAGCTCGGTGTCGAGAACTCTCTTCTGCACTCCTTGGCGGGGATCGGTTTTGTCACGCCGACGGAAATCCAGGAGAAGATGATTCCCGTGGCGCTTACTGGCTCTGATGTGCTGGGGCAGGCGCGTACCGGTACCGGCAAAACTGCGGCCTTCGGCCTGCCTATCCTCCAAAAACTCGATCCCGCTCAGCCGTTCCAGGCGATTGTGATTGTTCCGACGCGTGAACTTGCCGTGCAGGTTGAAGCAGAGCTTCGCCGCTTCGGTAAGCACAAACCGCTAATCCGTTACGCCCTCTCCTACGGCGGGACCAAAATGTCCGGGCAGCTCAAGAGCATGCGACATCAGCCGCACGTGGTTGTCGGAACGCCGGGACGCATCATGGACCTGCAGGAGCGCGGGGCGCTGCCGCTCGATAATATGAAATTCATCGTCTGCGACGAAGTCGATCGCATGTTCGACATCGGATTCCGCGACGACATCCGCAAAATCCTCTCCTTCTGCACCAGTCCGCATCAGACATTCTTCGTCTCGGCTACCATCTCCAACGATATCGAACGCATGGTCCGCAAGTTCATGAATAATCCTATCCGCATCTTCACCTCGGACAAGGAAGAACAACTGACCAATCCGCAGGCGATCCAGTATTACGTCGGCGTCGAGCCGTGGGACAAACAGCGGGCGCTCAAAACGCTGATGCGGAAGGAGAAGCCTGCGTTGGCGCTGATCTTTTGCCGTACCAAGCGTTCCGTCGACAAGGTCGCTGCCGGGCTGACCCATGACGGCATCGCCGCCTCCCCCATCCACGGCGACCTTCAGCAACAGAAGCGCGAACGCGTCATGCGAGGCTTCAAGACCGGTAAAATCCACGTGCTTGTCGCTACCGACCTCGCCTCCCGCGGCATCGATGTTCACGAAATCACCCACGTCGTCAATTACGATATCCCGGAAGATCCGGAAGTCTACGTGCACCGTGTCGGGCGTACTGCTCGCATGGGCGCCACCGGCCGAGCCTTCACCTTCGTCTCCCGCGGACAAGGCCAGCTCCAAACCGAAATCGAAAAACTCATCAACAACCTCCTCCAGGAGTACCGCATCGACGGCTTCGTTCCCGCCCCCCAACCCACCACTCGCAAACCCCCTGACGAAGGCGGCCACCCCACCCAAGCTCCGGCACCTACCACCTCAACCACCCCATCACAATCGCAACCACCCACCCCATCACCGCAGGAAGGCTACATGCCCACCAGCTTCGCCAACGTGCAGCCCACCAAGAGCGTCCGCCCCCTCGGCGGCCGATTCCCCACCAAACGCCGGCGATAACTCGGATGCCCCCATATAGCCCCGGCTTTAGCCGGGGCTATATGGTCAAATGCGATCTTTCAAATGTAACGCGAAGTGTTTATAGTGAGCTTTATAAGTTCACGCTTTGGGACGACGGCAAAATTGCTCCTGGAGCGGGAATGACAATTGAGTGACGCACGTGCGTCAAAGTACTGCCTGAAGAATTCTAGCAGATTTCACGTGAAGGCAGTTGCTTTGGTGCCGTACGCCCCTGTATGGGGGCGTCGGACCAAGGCATGTCCTTCACGCCCTCTGCTAGGGGTTCTTCAGGCATGCTCTTGGACTCTGACGCCCTCTTTTTATGCCCGGGGAGCACTCGATGAGACCAAAACCATCTCTATTCGTCAAAAAGTCGCGAAAAAAGTTGCGAAGGCCTGAAGTCAAAGAGCAGGACGATGAAAGCGCCTTAGGCTGGACTTGCGTCATTTGCCAACAGTGTTATCCGTTCGGAGCCTACGGCATCCACCATGTTCTGGTGGACGGCTCAATATTTTCAGCTTGTTCCATATGTCTCAAGAGCCCCGCCTTTACCGCCCGATATCAGCATTATTTTAAGAACAAAATGCTGAGATAGAATCAATCATCATCCGAGGTCGCGGCACCAGAGAGCCTATGATTCAGTACTTCAATTGCTTGGAGGCGTCATGATGCCGCAAACCACTCTCATCACGAAGAAATGCCAAGCCTGCGAGTCCGGCACACCGCCGCTCGCATCGGACCAGATCGCCGCATTCTTGCCGCAAGTTCCCGACTGGAAAGTCGAAAGCACGGGAGGGGGCAACGAACTCACCCGCACCTTCAAATTCAAAAACTATCATGAATCCATGGCATTCGTGAACGCCACCGCTTGGATCAGCCACTGCGAAAACCACCATCCCGACATCGAGCTCCACTACAACAGCGTCAAAATCCACTACGCCACCCACTCCATCGGCGGCCTCTCCGAAAACGACTTCATCTGCGCCGCCAAAATCAACGCCTTGCTGGAATGACGAAATTTCGTCATCCAACTTTCCCTTGCTCTTCCTCTCAACTCAGTTACAGTAACGCTCACGTATTCGCAGGAGCTTCACGTGAGCAAATCCAAAACACGTGTTCTGATTCTTTCCGCCTCCGCCGGTGCCGGCCATGTTCGTGCTGCTGAAGCACTGCAAAAAGATTTCCTCGTACACCCCGCTGTTGCTGATGGCGGAGAGGTTCAGCACTGGGATGTGCTCAAGTACACCAATGCCGTTTTTCGGACCATCTACTCCAAAATGTACCTGGACCTGGTCAATCGAGCTCCGTGGTTCCTGGGCATGGTCTACGATCGTACCGATAAGCCGTGGAAAAAAAGTTTTGCTCAGGCTTTCGAAAAATTCAACGCGGGGCCGTTTGTTCGGGCGTTCCATCATTACAAGCCTGATCTTGTTGTATGCACGCATTTCACGCCGCCGAATGTGATTCATTGGCTCAATGAGAAAAGTCGCGGGAAACTCAACATCCGCCCTGCTATCGTCGTGACGGACCTCGACTGCCATGCCATGTGGCTCACGCGATCCTACTCGCACTATTTCGTCTCACTGAACGAGACCCGTATCTACCTGGAACGCATGGGCATCGATCCCGCCCGGATCACCGTCAGCGGCATCCCCGTCGATCCTGTCTTCCGCATCCACAAAGACAAGACCGAAACTCGCCATCAACTCCAGCTCGATCCTGACCGCTTCACCATTCTCGTGAGCGCCGGCGGCTTTGGCGTTGGCCCGATCGAAACACTCATCGCTCAACTGCAAACCATGAATCGCTTGTCTGACAGTCGCGGTGCTCAGATCGTCGCTATCGCCGGGAAAAGCGAGGAACTCAAGGGCAGACTCGATCGCCTCGCCAAGAAAATACCACATGGCGCACATGTTCGCCTTTACCCGATCGGCTTCACGAAACAGATGGACGACTACATGGCCGCCGCCGATATTCTGCTGAGCAAGCCCGGCGGCCTGACCACCAGCGAAGCGATGGCCCGCGGGCTCCCCATGTGCGTCGTCAACCCGATCCCCGGTCAGGAAGAGCGCAACAGCGATCACCTGCTTGAGGCCGGCGTTGCGATCAAGTGCAACAATCCGCCGACGCTCGCCTGGAAAATCGAAGAGCTCCTTCGCACCCCCGGCCGCCTCGAAACCATGCGCCACCGCGCTAAACAGTTCGGCAAACCACACGCCGGCGAGACGATCATTAAGACGCTCCTTGGATGAAGAAGCCAGAAGCAAGAAGCCAGTAGCCAGAAGGTTTCAAGCTTGCGGCTTATTCAAACTTTTGGCTTCTGGCTACGGGCTTCTTCGTCTTATGCTCATCAGCGAACTTGATTACGATCTTCCTCCCGACCGCATCGCCACGCGGCCTGCTGAGCCGCGAGACCACAGTCGCCTCATGGTCGTTCACCGCGGCACAGGCCAGGTCGAGCATCGACGATTTTACGACCTGCCGGAATATCTCCTGCCCAGCGATTTGCTTGTTGTGAATGACACCCGCGTTATTCCTGCCAAGCTTGAGTTGCGAAAGACGACTGGCGCAGTCGTTCCGGGGCTGTTCCTCGCCGAAAAGAAGATCGGCCAATGGGAGGTCATGCTCCGCACCCGCGGGAAGGTCAAGCCCGGCGATGAACTCGTCAACGCCACAGGCAACTATCACTTCCGCATTGAGTCGCGGATTCCCGGCGAAAAAGGCTGTTGGCTCGTCTCCGTCGCGCCTGCCGACGCCGCGCCGCTTATTCTCGCCCGCATCGGTGGTGTGCCGTTGCCGCCATATATCGAAAAGTCTCGAACCGCCGATCCGTCCGATCGCGAAGCTTATCAAACCGTTTATGCGCGTGAAGGCAAATCGCTCGCCGCCCCTACGGCCGGTCTGCATTTTACGCCTTCGCTCCTGGCGAAAATCGACGCGATGGGCGTCAAACGCGTTGCCGTCAACCTTGAAGTCGGCCTCGGCACATTCCTGCCGGTGGAAACCCATACGCTCGAAGAACATCCCATGCACACTGAAATCTTTGCCGTCCCCGCCGCGACCGTCTCCGCCATCCGCAATCAGCGGCAGCGTCACGGGCGCATCATCGTCATCGGCACCACCGCAGTCCGCACCCTCGAATCTGCGGCGAAACAAATCATCCATGCCACCCCGCAAAGCGGGGTCGCTACATGCATTTCCGACCTTCGCGGCTCCACCAACCTGAAAATCTCACCCGGCTTCCCCTTCCAACTCACCGACGTCCTCCTCACCAATTTCCACCTTCCCCGCAGCACCCTCATGGCCCTCGTAGGTGCCCTCGTCGGCGTCGAAAAACTCAAACAGCTCTACACCCTCGCCATCGAAAAAAAATACCGCTTCTACTCCTACGGCGACGCTATGCTCATCGTGTGATTTTCGATTTTTGATTTTTGATTTTGGGAGAGCTTAAAAATCGAAAATGAAAAATTGAAAATTGAAAATGTCCTCACTCTCGGTCGTACTTGATCGCAGAGTGCAGTTCGTACTTGGAGAATCGCTTCCGCCCGTTCAAAAATACCAGTTCGATGAGTACCGCAATTCCGAGGATCTCTCCGCCGAGCGATTCCACCAGGTCGCAGCATGCCTTCATTGTCCCGCCTGTCGCTAACAGATCATCCACCATCAGGCATCGCTGGCCACGCGTAACCGCATCTCGATGCATCTCCAGCGTATCCTTCCCGTACTCCAATTCATAGGTCAGCGAAATCTTCTCCGCCGGCAGTTTTCCCGGCTTTCGTACCGGCACAAACCCACACGACAAAGCCTGCGCCAATGCCGTCCCAAAAATAAAACCACGCGACTCCGCCCCCACCACCGCCTGGATTCCGCGTCCTCGAAACGGATTGGCCAGCACCTCTATCGCCATCGCCAATCCCGCCGGCGACGCCAACAGCGGCGTAATATCCTTAAACACAATCCCCGGCTTGGGAAAATCCCACACATCACGAATCAACGAACGCAATTCCAACATGACAACCTCTTCCGTTAGTGAACACTTATCCTCATGACACCGCATACGATAAACGCAAATAGCCTTGTGTGGAAACGCAAGGCTTAACGCATCTTGCGCGACCCACCCATGCGCTCTATGAGAGACTCTGGCGTCCGAAGCCTTGCGCTCCCTCGCAAGGCTATTTCCATATTGTTATCATCTCGGTGGAGGTTCGCATCATGCATCGATTCGTTATCGCCATGCTCGCTTTGTTCACTCTGCTGAGCTGCCAACATGCCGCCACCCAGCCAAGTAACTCCTCGACCGAGCTTCGCGGCGTCCTCGCCGACCTCGCTAACTCGCACAATGACAAGATCAAGCTTGCCCTGTGGGTCAGTACGCCGTTCCGCCCGGTCGAGGCTCCCTTCCGGCCTTTCTTTAATAACATGGGCACACAAAACAAGCAGCTTCTCGCTGAGCTCCAGACCTGGGCGAAGCAGCACAAGGTCGATCTGACCTATCACCCTCCCACCGGTTTTGCCGGCGCCGTTGACAAGATCATGAACGCTCGCCAGGAAAAGCTCGTCCGCAACGATGATAAGCTCTCCTTCCAGCACCACATTCTTATCCAGATGTACATTGATTACGAAAACAACCTGAGTCAATGTCAAGCACTGCTTCCCACCCTCACCGATCCCGCCCTCAAATCCCACATCGAGAGAACCGCCAAAATGTATTCCGACGGCAGCGCCGAAATCCTCGCCCTCCTCGCCCGCTATAAATTCCAATAAGAAATTCGAATGACGACGGGAATGAGCCACAGGCAGACACAGACAGAATTTGATTTTCGAATTTCGAACTTCGAGATTTCGTCCTATTCTTCCCGCAGTGCCACCGGTTTTCCCAGTACCTCCGCCATGACGATGCACTGCCGCAATGCCATGCGGTTTTTCATGATTTTGCCAACTTCAAGCTTCGCTCCTGCCCCCGCCCCCCCCGTTGTCTGACTTGTCGCCTTGCTCACCGCCGGTATTTCCCCCCTCCCCCCTACTCGTGTCTCTGGTGCCACCGGTGGAGTTTCTCGCACGGTTACCACCGGTTTCACCGGCTGCTGCAGCGGCCTCCGCGATGGAGCTGTGATCACTACCGGTGGACGCGGCGTCGGGCGCTGCGGAATCGGCGGCGGGACCGGACGCGCCACGGGGCGCGGAGTCGGCTGCTGTACCGGCGCCGGACGTGGCAACGGGATTCGATCCGGCACCCGCACCTGCTGCGGCGGAGGTCCCCCCACCCTCGCCCCACCCGTCGCACCTCCACGCCGCGCCTGTTCGCGAGCCAGTTCCTCAATCGAGATTTTTCCTGCCAGAATATCCCTCGCCAGTTGTCGAGGATCTCGCGGAATGTCCGCCATGGTGCCTCCGTGGAGATGATTGCCTCTCATCCGCCACCCCGCAAAGCGGGGTCGCTACATGCCTTACTTTTTGCCGCCATCCGGCGCGGACCCGCCGCCGAGCGACTCTCGCATCTGCGTGTCTGCCATGACGTTCCGCATCTTGTAATAATCCATGATGCCCAGATGGCCGGACCGGAACGCCTCCGCCATTGCCAACGGAATCTGAGCCTCAGCTTCGATCACTTTTGCGCGGTTCTGCTGTGCCGTGGCGGTGAATTCCTGCTCCTGCGCCACAGCCAGCGCGCGACGCTTTTCCGCTTCCGCCTGGAATCGGCGTTTATCCGATTCCGCCTGATCCGCCTGCAATTTTGCGCCGACGTTGTCGCCGACATCGACGTCCGCGATATCGATCGACAGAATTTCAAATGCCGTTCCCGCGTCGAGGCCTTTGTGCAGCACCGTCTTGGAGATACTGTCCGGATTCTCCAACACATGTTTGTATGTATCCGCCGAACCGATCGATGTCACGATGCCTTCGCCGACACGGGCGATGATGGTTTCTTCGGTGGCGCCGCCGATGAGTTGCTGGATGTTCGTTCGTACGGTGACGCGAGCTTTGACTTTCAGTTGAATGCCGTCTTTGGCCACGGCGTCGATGGTGGTCCGCCCGGTCGCCGCGTTTGGCACGTCGATCACCTTCGGATTCACCGATGTCTGCACAGCATCGAGCACATCGCGTCCGGCCAGATCGATGGCCGCGGCCTTCGACCAGTCCAGGCTGATCCTCGCCCGGTGCGCCGCGATCATCGCTCGCACCACATTGGGTACCCGTCCGCCCGCCAGGTAATGGCTCTCGAGCATGTTCGTCGTGATATCCCCCAAGCCCGCCTGCGACACCGTGATCTTCGACTGGACGATCTGCTGGAGGTTGACTTTCCGCAGCCGCATTCCGATCAGCGACGCGAAGCTGACGCCCGCCTTGGCCATGAACGCCTGCAGCCAGGTCGCGAAAAACTGTATGAAGACGATGCCGATCGCCACCACGATGATCGCGCAGATCACCACCAGAACCCACCCAGCCATCGCCAGGAAGTCTCCGCCCTCGCCCCCACTTCTCGCCGCCAGCATGTTGAACGCAGTTAGATGCATGATTGATCTCTCCAAAAAGATGCCAAGTGACCGCCTGCACGAGTCAGAATAGACCGCACGCGTTGAACCGTCAATATAATCCCGTTAGTCGTCAAGTCGTTAAATCGATTTAACGACTGAACGATTTAACGACTCAATGACCTAACAAGGAGGCTTCTCACTTTTTTTTCTTCCCTGCCTTCATTTCTTTCCACGCATCCCGGATTGCCGTGCGTTCTCGCACATTGGCGATTTCCGAGATCGTCAATCCTTCCAATCCCACGGAGACTTCGTAGAGTCCGCTATGCCGGGAGTCCTGCAGGTACATTTCCTCGCATGCTTTGAGCGAGGGCAGTTTCTCCGGCGTCATCACGGTGAAATCGCTTCTCTGCTGTGCCTCCGCCGGCATCCGCATCAAGTCCCACACCCGCTGCCACAGTTTGTTCTCGAAGTAACTCACGTGCGCATCGAGCCCCAGCGGATGGACCCGCATCGCCATCGGCACTTCAAACGACTCATCCGTCCACCCCGTCCAGAAACTGAAGCGATCTTCCTCTTTCTGCTCAGGGGCATACACGTGCATCAGCAGCCACAGGTTCTTCCCCCGCATTTCCTTGTACTCCTCCGGATACTCCGCCCCGAAGATCAGATGCACGCCATCCACGCAGACCTTTCCGCCCGGCACCACCACCTCCCTCACCGGCAGCGGCTCCTGCTTGTACGTGAACTGCCTCACCAACAGCGTCGTCTCCAGGATGTTGCGGTCGGCATCAACATTCTGACCGTTGATCACGATCTGCGCTCGGCAGAGCCTCCCGCTCATATTGCCCATGACCGTCTCCACCCACGCTCGTTCCTTCGCTACTCGAAGGTCCTGCTCACGCCGGCTTTTCGCATTGGAAACGATCACCATCCCCAGGCTCACCGCTGACCCGGCAATCAACAAAATCACAATAAACCGCACAAACTTCGGCATCACCGTCCTCCCCCCCCCCCCTCTACTCCCCTCCCCCTCCCCCCCCCCCCCCCCCCAACCCCCCCCCCCCCCCGGGCCCCCCCCCCCCGGGCCCTTCCCCACACAAGCGCCCCCCCCCCTCGCCCCCCTTCCCCCCCTCTCTATACTCCCCCTTTCCCCGGCCCCCCC
>Ga0123357_10001272_pt1 | contig 26531 bp, 14 predicted proteins | sample TergutEmb28metaG_FD_89873 | JGI IMG/M metagenome (GOLD analysis project Ga0123357, IMG submission 89873) | Embiratermes neotenicus P4 segment gut microbial communities from Petit-Saut dam, French Guiana - Emb289 P4 | ecosystem: Host-associated > Arthropoda: Insects > Digestive system > Gut ...
ATCTTACTTCCACATATTAATTTTAAACAAAACTGTGAGTTTAGCTATTCCGCCTATTTATTCTGGCATGCTCATGTGTAAGACTTCTTAAGTAATATGCTGAAAGAGAAACATTCAAAATAATATTCATCTGTCCGATGAATACATACTGCAAAAAATAAAACTTTTTCAAAGAACGTAAAATGAAAGTGACAATTACCTAGACAAGAAAACAAATGGAAAGGAGAACCTGAGAAAAATCAAAGCAAAGGCACGGGAATAAAATAACTTTTTTTTACTTAAAGACTAACATCTCTTCCACAATCTTATGCATATTGGATCGTGCATAATTGTGATAGTTGAAGAATAAGAGACCAACTTGATGTCACTATTTATTAAACTTCGTGTAGCAGGCTGAAGCTGAAGCCTGCCACACGGATACCACCCCAAACCAGCCACACCGAAACTCCAACACACATCGAAACAAGAACACACAACCAATGTGGTGATACAATAGAAAACTCGCAGGCTCCTGACGATGGATATATTAATATCCGAAACATGTTGAGCATAGAAGAAGTGAAATAAAACTTAATAAATAGTGACATCAAGTTGGTTTCTCATTCTTCAACTTTCACAATGATGCACGGTCAAATATACATAAGATAAAAATAAGTAATTTCTAAATCTGTGCACTAATATCTTTCAATTAGATTCGCTGTGCTGTAGGAGGTTTTTTGCCTGCAACAATCGAACATAAATAACAACACTTTAGGAGGCAGTCATACGAGTATATCCAGACTTCAGTGACAATTAACAGTCCCAAGAACGGTTGCATAACCGCAAGGCGAAATTCTTATTCCTTTTGGTCTTTATTTATTTGTTTGTTACACTGAATTTTCTTTTTATTTCCGTCTCTCAGCAACGACTTTGGTTTCATTGCTTTTAATTTCCATTGAAACGTCCCGTAGCTAATAGTAAATTTCAGTCATTTACGAATTCTAATTTATCGTCCTAGATAACGGAATTACTTTTAGCCTTCATTAAAAATAAATCTAAAAATTAATACGAAATCGCAGTAAGTAAACATTTACAGAAGTCCAGATTATTAAGGATGGGGATGCCAGTACTTTATAAAATGTGTGAAGTTCACAGCAATATCAATTTCTACTACTTCTTTGTAAAAATTATCACTTCTTCCAACGAGCACCACATTTGGTTACAAGAAAGTAACCGAAACATTAAATACCAGTTTCATTTAAAACTTTGCCCTCACTTCGCTTGTCTTAACGTTCCGAGTGAATAGGCCTAGTGTTGTATGTGCCGACCGCCTTTAAGATCATATAACGCCACATCTTTTTCGAATGGTCTTCCTTCTAGCGACTTCAAAATAAAATCGCTCCCTGTCCATAGGTGTAAATGGATCATGGTTTCACATATTTTGTCTGGAAATTTATGTCAATGACCAGAGAAGCTCTAATGTACATTTTAATGAAAGTTTGAAGTACCGACCGTTGTTTTTTTTAGCTCCTAGTTCCATATGCGTAATTAACTTTTCTGGGAACATCGCAATAGAGTTGAGCAAAATTACGTGAATATGTGGCGTGTTCGTTTTTATTGTACTATTGCACGTCATCTGAATGAATATACGTCCTAAGCCGGGTGCAGTTTAAAGTGAATGAATTTAATTTTCGATAAGCTATCTTTACGGAATCAGTTTTTATACATTGTACGCTTACGTTTACATTACATTAGGTTATATTATATTACGTCTACATTATCGGCCTACATTTACTCTAGACTTAAGCACACACACAAGCGCAGGCGCCGCTACTGGCAGTGACTTCTCGTTAAATAGTTTGTGGTCATGAGATCTGCGCTTTCTGGGATATTTCGTAGCGTAGAGTGGTAATTCTGTACTGACATTTCGGGAGACCCTGTCGGCCCCATCCACAAGGGTCACGAAGTCTGGACTTGTTGACCCTTGAATATGAGACCGATAGGTTATCCCGAAACCCCGGTACGGATGTACCATTCTACGCTGCGTAATGTGCCGTAAGAGCGCAGATCTCATCTGCATCGTGGGGGATGCCGGACGTCACGCAGCGTACGGTCGTATTGGGAAGCAGAATTGAAGCGAATATACCTGTAAAGTGGAGAACAGTCTTTTTCAAAATTTATCTATTTCGGAAAATCAAATTGGAACTTAAACTTACGTAGGATCTTTGAAGCCAATATGAATGATAAGTAGTGAACTACCATCAAAATTGAAAATAAGAAATTAATTTAGGTAAGTGTAAACATAGGGTTATTGGTAAGGTGTACGGGAAATAGTTTGATTGAGGTCTGTGTAGCGCAAACTTTAATGATTTAAAATGTGAAGATGTACGTCTTCTGGGATTTGTTTGTGTATAGCCTGGTAGGAATTTTTGGGGTTGTAGAAAGAAAATTCTTCGTTCATTTGACCGTGCGCCTGCTTTGCTTAAATCTTCGAATTACGGTGGTAGTTAACAATTACCACACCTAATATAGAAATTTTTGACGGTGGTTTTACATGATACCAACCTTCAGAGAAGGACTATTTCCATCGTCACCACTGTTTTTGGACAACCAGACGAGCGCAATTCTCATCCTGTACATTTCGGAAGCGTCGGAAGCAGAGAGCTTGAAAAACGTAGTGGTTGTTTTGAAATATTGGTGACAATTCATAACGTTCTTGTGAATACTGGTGCTATTACTCACCAACCACCAGCTGTAACGTTCGTAACTGCATTATGCCCATAGAGTGCACGTGTGTGTATGTGTGGGGGGGGGGGGCTGCATGTTTATCTTAATGGACAACAGTTAACTTCCATAAGCAGCAGCAACTGATCCGTCATTGTAAGGGCAATACAGAATAGTTTCTGTCATACAGGAACTCTCTTTTAAATGTCACTCAGATGAAATTCATGCTTGTCCGACGTGGACGTGGGTTCGATCTCGGGCCGTTCTATGTTAGATTTTTGGTGGAACTAATTGCCCTGAGACAAGTTTTTCTCCGAGTACATCAGTTTTCACCCTTCAGTGTAATTCCACCGGTGTTCACCATCTCCGTGTTGGTAATACTCTCTTTAGAAGGACAAGCAGGCAAAACGTAACAAGCTTCTAAAGAAACAGTGCTTCTAATTACGGGTATCGGTGGAGCATTGGACAGAAAAGAACATTCGCGTTTTGCTCGTGCTTCAAAGATGTTCTCACTGTTCGGTTCATGCACGTGCATGTTTGCTTGGATCTTCTTATATATATATATATATAAAACAACATAATTTATATATTATTGGCCTTTTCACATCAGCTTTGCTAAGGGTTACGTGAAATGAGGTTATTTCAAGTCTCATTTTTAGGGTTAAAATAGTGTATGAATTTTTTTGTGGTAAGTTATGTATATTTTTGTATCATTTGATCTATTCGCAGCGTTTTAAAGCGACTGTTATCTTCGTCCTGTCTGTCCGTCCGTCCGCATGGAACAACTCGGCTCCCACCGGACTGGTTTTCATTAAATTTGATATTAGAGTATTTTTCGAATATCTGTCCAGAAAATTCAAGTTTCATATCTCTGACAAGCATAATGGGTACTTTAGATGATCATGTTAGTACATTCGTGTTAGCTTACTTAATTTATGTTAGAATGGGAATTGTTTCAGACAAAATTGTAGAGAAAATAAAAAACAAGTTTTATGTTCAATAACATTTTTCCGAAAATCGTGCCGTTGATGGGAAAGTGTAGATAAAAAATTACAGGCGGGCAGGCCACAGTTGGCAATAAGACGCGTGCGCAATGGAGGCTGATACCTAAGGCTACGAACACAGTCAGATTATATAATACTTATTGCTTTCCATAGCAACAATGGTTACACGAATGCGCCTCAGTGTTGCGTTATACTACATTGGCTGTCTTATTAACGATTACACTCTTCATGAGGCGTGACATCATTATTTGTTGCGAAATTGTTGGTGAAGTTCCACAAAAGCTTCAGCGTAGTCGAAAAAGAATAAATTATTGATTTGTTGTATTCTCAGTAACTTATTCATTATAATACGAAAGGCTACACTCGAAATTGAGTCCATAAGCGTCTCTGAGAAGTCAGTGATAGACTGGCAATAAACACGTCACATCCCAGAAGACAGTTATGTTTGTTTTGAATACAATAAACATGACTTAATGTATAATTTACATGTTATTTACAGACACAGACCTAATGTATAATATAGTTTTGTCACTGTTCCCGTTATATACTATATGGCCATCACTGGAGGAAATTCAATATCGGCGTCACCTACTTCTTGTCAATGTTTATTTCACAGTCGTTTCGTCTTTTCCATTATGTAATGAGTTATGAAAAAACTTTTCCCAAACCGCCATGACTGCGTCCTGCCATCCTGTCTGATTATCCTCATGCTGATATTTGAAAGAATGTTAGTTTAACGGTGATCCGATAGAAGTTATATGTTCAGAGGGAAGTTAACGTGTTTTGTGATGTCATTTTAATTGTTTATTTCGCCGTGAATACAGCCGTAGCGTGAAACTTAATACTCCCCTCTGTTACTGTTAGATCAGTCAACGTAAGTTATCTTTATACCGAACGTCGCCATGAGCGATAAACTATCCTGCTTCGTATTCTGGGAGTCACGGCTTCAAATCTGGGCCCAGGAACCAACTGTCGTGAATGAGATTGTTTTTCATTTTACTCATTTCCGTGAAGAAGATTCTGGGGGCGCAGTGATTTAATTAGGGCACCACCCCTGCACTTCATATCTGCTCCAATGCATTCGTTTTCGTCCAATCATCCAATTAGTCGTCGCTGCAGACACTAGAGTTAATGACTGTCGCTCAGTAAACTACAGCCCGCTGATGTCGGAGGCAAATAACCGGTTAGTACCTCAAACATTACAACCGTTTTCTTCCAGAAACTTTCCAAATAATTATTCGCTAGTCGCCCTGTTGTTCGACTCTACACAGTCTGATCTATAGACGCCGTAGCTAAATGAACCAGAATAAAAGAATGTAGCTTTACTATTCGTATCTTTCACGGAGTAAGTCAGATGTTCTGCCTTTGGAGCCATCGTAATGATACCTTAGCAGCCTGTCGTAGACCAGTGGTATCTTATACCGTATCTTAATTTTACATAGAGCTGTGTGCACGATGCGTAATCCCGGTGGCCGTGCGGTCTGAGGCTTAGATGTGCGGTTGCTGGATTGCTTGGATTGCGGGTGCGAATCCTACTGTGGGCGGGATTTTCTTATGTTTTGTTTGTTGCGTAGGTAGCAAGCCTTTGCTACTAAGCGATCCCTTGTTCAGAGGAGTCCTACCGGTTGTGTGTGTGTGTGTGTGTGTGTGTGTGTGTGTGTGTGTGATATCTAGAAACCTCAACAACGTGACACCATTAGCCCGAGTTGGGATGTTACGCCTCACAAAAGTAATATACGTGATTTCACTTTATTCTAAGCATAACTGCACCTTATTCCCAAAAGAGCGTCATTTGAATTTCACACACACAAGGCACAGTTAAAAATGCTGGACGGAGTTTTAGCTGTGGCTCATTTCAATTAAATTTCCAAGTAAACCAGCGAAATTCATGTACAGCTAAACTTTTTACTGCATAATGTAAATGTAACATGTTGTTACATCGTGTTAATGTAATGTTTGTCAATTCGGTCGTCTCAGCTGTTGCTTTTTGCTTCGTAATTTCTGTGCGTTATAACGTCATGTCACTGGAACACATTTAATGTGTTGCGATTGTTCTGTGGCATTTTCGTTTCGTTTGGCAATGCTGAGTTATTTAAATTGATTCTCGTTTCGATGAAGGTATCTTGTCATTCAATGAACGATATTCTAGGGAGGAGAAAAGTAGTTATTGTGTGTGGACTGTACCATATTGTTACTTTTAACCCTTACCCTGCTAACGTGGAGGATAGGGTCAGATCCTAATAATGCCAGCAAATGGTAGATGGGATTTAATTCGGCGTTTAAGGGGTTAAAATATACGTCAACGTATTTGATGTTTGTGTGACCGTGCATCATTGTTACTATAATATAAACAGTTGGCTGTTTATATTATTAGGTCAATTATTTTCGTTACTTAATTACGAATTATTTTGCCATCAGTGCAGCAAGCATGTTATCATGTATTGACCAACGCAGTTGGCTTTCAGGTAATCGTCAGGGACACTTTGTCAGCTATTAATATATACGTATTTTTAAATTTTTAATATTTATTGATTTGTTCATTATTTTGTGCGGTGTGTAAATTGTTGAAGCGTAAAAAAGTTCAAAATGATGTATTTCGTGGCGTAGTATATGCTTACGGTCAAAATGTTTATGGAGGTTCGCGGAACACACGTGAAGATAATTTCAATCTAGTAGCTACCTCAGCCGGTATTGGAACCTGATGTGTCCCGAAAGCAAAACAGAAGCTTCACAGCTTTATCAGACTGCTGTTACGTTTGAAGAATTGTTCCTTGCCGTATTGTTAGTTGGTGTTGTTTGCAAGTTAAAAGTGAGCTGTCAGCCGTATGTGTACAAAGCCCTGCGATAGAACCCACGAGCCTTTACACTAAGGAACCTCTCTGTTGTGAAGACATCAGTCAACAGTCAACATGTGCCTCCCCCCAACCCCCTCCCCCACCCATGGCTGCCACAGTTCGCAATGAAGTGACGTCCCACGAGTGTCATTCTTCGAGCCTTCTGCTGCAGCTTGTGTTGCTGTTGTAAAGCTGCGTTTCGCCATCTCGCTGCGTCTTAAGTGTGGAACCGCCCTATCACATCTCGCGCCCAAACTTCGAGCTGTATATAACAGATGTACGTAAGTCACTTTCCGTTTGTGGTTCAGAGCACTGAGCCATGTTTCATGCAGAACACAATATATCTGAATATCTAATATATTTGCAGCTGTCTTGAATATGATTCTGATATCAAGCGGTGAACATGTGATGCCCAATTTTTGTCGCATTATCAGCAAAAACGTGCAAAATTTTGTTTATTATCTTCTATCACGTGTCTGTCTATCTGTACATGTATGTCTACGTATTTGTGTAGTGTACGCCAAAAAGAGTTTCGTTGTATTTTATATGGCGATGGAACTAAATTCATTCTTCATGAGCACATCCTAATTTTTGGATCGGAGGAGAATAATTAACGCTTCGCGTGTAGACCTCCAAAGTGCGATCAAGCGCACATGTCGGTCGCAACTGCTCAATATTTACTGAAGGGAATATTTTTTTAACAAACGTTCAAAAAAAGGGAAGTAACTTTTTACACCAAAATTAAGTTTTCCACAAGTCTACTGATATTCCTGATAATTAAAGAGAAGTGAGCAAAAGCGCGTGAATTGTCACGCTGCGCATTTTCTTCCTACCTTGTTTAACTTTACACATTGAGAATTGTGTAATTGGGAATTGTTTAACAGACAAACCAGCTCAGTAATCATTTCCCACTTTTTAAGATAACTTGAACTTACCCACCTGTCTACATTTGGGCAGTGCCATAGCTCAGGGAGTTCACCGGCGGAGGTCCGGACTCGATGTCACGCCGGTCCATGTGGTGTTCTTGGTGGACTGTGTGGCAATGGGACAGGTTTCTGTCCCATTACTTTGGTTCCTCCCTGTGAATGACATTCCACTAATCCTTCTTATCTTATTTCATTTAAGTACTACGGACGATACATAATCTCCATCTCTCTCTCTCTCTCCGTCTCATACTAAAGATCTAAGTCTTTCGCCTGACCTCATGACACATGCTTCAAGTTTAGAAAATACTACCCTAAATTTCCACCCTTTTCATTTACATAATTATATTTCTCATCGATGCACCGCTGTTTGCTGTCAGTGACTGTTAGTGAACTGCTACAAAAACATTCAAAGGAAAGACGAATTGCTTAACTTGAATCCTAAACGCAGTTTAACTCAAGTCTTATTGTGGATTCTAATCCCTAGATTTCGTTGTGTTTAAGGAATATGACGCTTCCTTGGTAAGGCACGGTGCACTTAAAACGAACGTCTCTCGTCACGTGCACATTGTGTCTGCCATGACCCTCTCCTACACATTTCGTCTGTCTTTTCTCTTAAGCGCCCGAGACACCATATATGGATTTCGTGGAAATCGCGGAGGTTTTATATTAAGAGAAAAATTTTAATACCAGAGTATTTGCTAAGATTCGCTTTTCTCTTTAGAATTCGAGGCTTGTGTATGTGTCTCTGCTAGCGTCTTCATTTATCCTCCTAAAGCATACTTCCTTCCCCCCGTCTGCTGTATATCAGTAATAAGAGTAACAGCTTATTTAGTTGTTTTGATTACGTGCAGACCTATGTTAAATTCACTTTCCTCTGGAATGCGATTGCTCGTAGTCACTATAAACATTATCATTATCATTATTATTATTATCATCATCATCATCATCATCATCATCACTTTCATTATAACCGAAATAAATTTCCCTTACGTATCATATTCACAGTGTGCTACAACTTTGTTATGTTCAATGCAGATTCAGCGGATTGTGCTAATGCAGGTGAGCTTAAAGAGTTCTTTTTTCACTATTTGATGCAGTGTGCATGAACTGCCTAGTCTGAAAGTTACGTGCAGTATACTGTATGGCCACTAGTGTCATGCCCCACACCACACTACGAATATAATTTATTACATTAATCTGCACTGCGTCCGGTGAGATGTATTTCTTGTGTGCTTTTTTTCATGCTGTTCGACAACACAGTAAAAGGGGCTGTTTGTTTACAACACAAGTAGATTATCTTAGACATACTTTTTTGTTATTTTATATTTGTCACTGAAGTTGATTATTCCTCTTGTTTTATGTGGTTTAAAACGTGGTCTCCTGTTCTGGGGAAAAATTATCAGTAAATGACGTTTTGATATAAGGTGTTAAAGAAAATATTTGAAACCAAGGGACAGCAAATTAGAGTTAAGAAAATAACGCAATTAGCAATTCTATAACTTGTAATCGTTAGTAAATATTGTAAGAGTAACCAAATAATAGGTGATAAGAAGAACAGGGCCTCTTGGAATGAGGAGTGGGAGGAATGAGAAAAGCGTACGTAATTTTAGTCTGCAGTGTTCTTGGTTTTTGTTTTCGTTGTTTTATAAACCTCTCTTAATTGTGTGAGGTCAAAACATGCGCACTATTTAGGAAGGCGATACACCTCCTTAATAACTGTTTCTGTTAGTGCCGACAGCTTCTTCTGAAAATGCCTAAGGTAATTAGTATATTAGTACCCAGTTCTATTGACATCAATGGTCACGATACAAAATCGTGCTTTCAGACGAGTGCCCTGGCACAAAGTTCTGTGTGCAAAATGATGTTCTCATTACTTATTATGTCTGAAATAATTTATTTGGTGTCAAATTTTATTTGTAGAAGTGTCTGATTGACAGCTTTATTCACACAATGAGTTCTGTTGCAGACGAGTTCTGTGAAAAGTTCCCGCACAATCTGATTCCTACTCCGGGCTACTGGATCGAGTGCTCGCGCCAGAAGATCGCATCGGACACGATCTGGGACGAGTCGGAGTCGGACCACGAGATACACGAGGAAGAAGAGGAAGAGGAAGAAGAGGGAAGCGGGACTCGAAACAGGGACCGCGAGGATGATGGAGGGGGCGGAGCAACGGAAGAAGGGGCGGGAGAGGGAACGTCGGGAACTGTGCGTGGGGACGATTGTCTCTTGGAGGATGATGAGGACGATGAACTGCCGAAGAAAAAGACAGCTATTGAGGAGCAATGGGAGAAAAACCAGGGGTTCGAACTCACATCAGTGGAGCAGGAAACATACGAAAAGTATTTCTATGGCACAGAACACTGGAACTACTTCACCAATGACGAGGACCTGGGTCCGGTAATACTCAGCATCAAGCAAGAAACGCTTAACGGGCGAGACCAGTTCCGGTGAGTAGAGAGATATTTTCTTATATAGTGTTGGTAATAGTAGCTCATCCCATTCCCTTCTTGAACACTGGTATAATACGTTAAATGTAACTTAGTATTGTAAATCTCGAGGTGCCCAATTATTCCCTAGGATGAGGGGATTATCGGAATCGGGTTCGGTAGAGTCGAATGCAGCCTGACTTACGAAGATGCCACAATGGCAGACACTGAAGGTAGCCTCACGCAGTCACAGAGATACAAAGGAATACTATGCAGAACAAACGAGCATCCCTCAGCAGCGTCTTAGTCCACTTGATTCGACGCGTCTTGGTTAGTTTGCCCTCAGCATTATGATTCAAAGCAAAAAGTTTGCCTTCGTGTTCGTTGAACTTTTTGATTGTAAGGTTTCTTTTTGCCCTCCGGCTCGTTTCTGCACGACGGCACTCACAAATAATATTTACGTTTCTTTCCTGCATAACACGTTCATACTCGGCGTCCTTAGTAATTCTTACTAATACAACTTAGAAATGTTAGGGTAAAGCCGTTGAATGTTCTTTTTGGTAGTAAATGAATAAAACAGTCCCTTTTTTAAGAAAGCGATTTTCCTTAAAACGATACTGGTGCACCGAATGTGACGTGTCTGTTGCAAGAGCCATATCCCGGATAAAGTATTCGTAAGAGCGGTACTGGCATGCCCTGCCAACATTCCTTTCTTAACCCTTTAAACACGGAGTTAAATCCCATCTGCTATCTGCTGGCATTATTAAGAGCTCACCATATTCTCCACGTTAGCAGGATACCCTAAACCTTTTTATCAAGAACTAGAGATATGTTTATTGCCGCAGTAATTGTAGTCCCATATCCTTCCTTTGCAATTCGACTTATCGAATTACTTTGAGCGATTCATGTCAGAAGAGGTGCTTATGAAAATGTTTCCAGTAATCTGTTATTTGTGTGGAACATGATGAGTAACTTTCTTCCTTCTTGTGATCTTACCCACTAGCGTACTCATCCAATTATTTATTCTTTCTTTTCCATTTTACTTTCGCTCTAATTCCTTTTTCTTATTCGTCTGAATCTTCCATTGTGTGTTCTCTGCTGTTTTTGCTATATACGGCTCTTTCTGTGTATGTAGTCGCTATGGTGACGAGACTAGGGGCTGGATGGTTTGATTCCCGGTAAAAGCAAGATATCTCTTTATTCCCCTAAGCGTCCAGACTCGTTGTGGGCCCCAAATAGCCCCATATTCAAGGAAACGAGATATCTTTCTCCCGGGGAAAATAGACTGGACGTGAAATTGACCTTTCTCGAGTAGTGCTGAGGCTAAGGCTGAGTGGAGTTAGACCTCCACTCATAAGACTTCATGGTGTTTACACGGACTTTATCTTAACCTTAACCTTTACTTGTACCCTACATTTTCTTCCTGTATCTTTTCAGTTTCTTTGGTCCCTTTTTATTTTTTTAATCATTTGTTTCCTTGCCTCTTCTAATTCTCCCCTCCCGTTCTTCAATTTTTTTCCTCTCTTCTTTCCTTATGGGACCTTTCTCCTCTGTCCTGCACTGTTTGTTACATTCATTCTGTGTTTTCTCCCTCCTTGCTATGATTTTCTCCCTCCAATTACTCTCCTTTCCTTTTCTTCTGCGTCATTTCTATTCTGCTCACTTTCGTTTAGCTGTCTCTTTTCTTGTTTATGGTGGCGACGATTTATGAATTTGTGCTGAAAGAGGGTGTTATTTTAATGTAGTTTAGCAGCTCTGAAGGGATGTAGGGTGCTGTGCAATGAAGACATCGCTCGTTCTAAAATAGAAGCGACACTCATCAACCGGGCGAGGTTTTAGTGAAATTGCAGTAGGCTTGCGACATCAATTTATCACTGCGGGAGATTAGGGTGGCAGCACTGGAATTGGAAGAACAAGTGAGCTTGAGGAAACAAAAGATGACAGTTGTGGAGTGGGAACGTATTGAAACAGGATGATGTCTTGCTGTTCTAACCGCAGGAGATGATAGCAATTCTGAAGAAATGAAAGAGATTGAACTCTGCTTATTTTTTGAAAGTTATTGATTGCCTGATAGATGTGTATAAAAAACTCGTCATCTGATGACGTGTATTTATCATCAAATGTAGCAAAATATATATTTATATTTACCCAACATGTTTTCAGAAGTTATGAACTTCGCTGAATTCAGAAGTGCTGTTGTCAAAATATAACAGCTTGCTTAAGAAAATATATAAATATACAATGATATTACAGTCAAACACAACAAAACTTTATTATGTTTATTATTGTATTAGGGCAACATGTTTCGATTCTTACAGAATCATCTTCAGGCCCTTCTAAGAAAATAGTTCCTTACGTAAAATGTTTAGAAATGCGCTGTGGGATCCCAAACGCTTACATTCTTGATAAAACTATGTATAAAATGCATGTGTCGTTTTGCTCTTATTGTACAAGCAAAACGACACATGCATTTTATACATAGTTTTATCAAGAATGTAAGCGTTTGGGATCCCACAGCGCATTTTTAAACATTTTAAGTAATGATCTATTTTCTTAGAAGGGCCTGAAGATGATTCTATAAGAATCGAAACATGTTGCCCTAGTACAATAATAAACATAATAAAGTTTTGTTGTGTTTGACTGTCACATCAGTGTATATTTATATATGTGTTAAACACCTCGGGATGGCGAACATTAAATTTGCTTAAGAACCCCCCCCCCAAAAAAAAAACATATTGGCATAAAACACAAAAACATACGTGTACTTATGATGAGCAACCCGCGGTTCGCCAAAATTGCTGGTGCGGAAGGCTGCATTTAAATTCCACTAAAGAGGACCAAAAATTATAGTTGGTATTTCAATGTTCTGAAAATACTTTTATTACATCAGCATATACGCTGTTAAGACCAAAGACATTTGAATGTACGAGTAAGGTCCAAAATGGTTATCAGATGTAATGAGACAGCAATTTTGTGGTCACGTGCTCGTGATATTTACTTGTACGTAATATCCTGCTGTTACACTGCGGTAAGATCGTTTCGGCTGATGGTGCGTGTTCTGGCACTTGTAAATTAATTCTTCGTGAAATTTTCTCTTGCATCAGCTAGAATTTTTTTTCCTGTGACAACTTGCAGTGCGGTTTCTCTGGCTGTCGCGAAGTTTAGCTTCAAAAGACAATACTTCTTTGAATTATCGTGATGTGCTGCTTTAAAAATTGGTATTTATTTCTGACTAATATGTGGCAAACTTCTCCTAAAGTTGTCGTGCAATGACATTTGTCATCGAGAAACTCTCTTAATCTAATTTTTATTACAAAATTATATCACATAATTTAGGTAATTCCCAAACATGAAACAAATTTTGTACCGCCCGAAGTTGGAAATCAATATTAGTTGTATTTATTACCGCGTTTTAAAGTTTCTTTTAAGTAACTTTCTCTCTGCTTATTCCTTTAATTAGTTTCTCTCCCCAATTTCCTGTTATGCATTCTTCTTTCTTAGTTATAATATTCTATCAGCGACTGTTCTGTCAGACGGTAACTATCTCAGATTTCTAACTTTTACTCACACATAGTATTAACGGATAGGTCATGAGGTGCAAGATTTCCAACGCCCGAAGCTTTGATAGCCTGAAAGTTATGTTACCTCAGACTGCAATAGCAGTCCCATACCTGTTTCCATGTACGTGTTAAACATGTATGCAGTTCCTCAGACAGAAAATTTCAGTGCCGTCTGCCAGGTACCTTCACCGAGCTGTACATTGACTTACAACTTTAAATTTCTCGTGGTCTGGTCGTGCACGCTCAGAACCGTAAAACTCGGTCAGTCTCTCCAGTCGAAGTACTTTCAAAGTTTAGTGCACACTTAGAGGTGTGAATTTGTAACTTTTGAGTTTATATACACCAGACGTGACGGCGACAGTTTCTTCCTTCTGAACGTAACAACCTTGATATAGTCCATTCAACAAGTATTGAAGGTACAAGCTAATGAAATTTTCTGACTTTCTCTCCATTCTAGCTATGTTAATTCACCAGCTGCTACGTATTATGAGATTTGGGGTTGGTATAGCGGCTTCTATGAATATTATTACATTCTTTTAGAATATAATTCTGTGTGGTCCAGTATATAGGTACCGACGTTTCGGAAGAAACATGTGCATGTACTTTCAAGTTTTTTTTTTGTGAATATGTAGGCACCAGTATCCTCAGAGAAATTTGTCACTACCCACTGCCGAGGCTTTGCTCGTAATTTGTGTAAGTTTGTGACCTCGTGTGCAGACAGACATAATGTGTTACATTAAACCAGATAAATGTGCCCTCAACATAACTTTGACTTTTTGCTCTGGTGTTGCCTTTTTATCTTCGACTCATCCGGCTGTCTTTATTTGATAGCTTTTAAATAGCGTAAAATATTATTTCAGGAAAAAAAAACACTTAGGTTATAAATGCATTGTAAATGTGAATTGCTACTTTCTCCATAGCCAGTCCTAACAGTTTGGTGTAGCGGTAACGCTGTACACTTCTAACTACAGGGAGCTTCTTATGAATCTCTTCCGAGACACTTTATACACCGTCTGGGGCTTCTCTTTTTAATGCACAACCACCAGTATGGTACCCCAATTAACCACGATCACTTCTGAATTTCTTCAAGATCATTTGGCATCTCCCATTCTACGATATAGCTGATGGTCACGGACAAAGACAGCATTGTACAGTTAACCACAACTTACACATAATTGCTGAATGTCTTAGAACTCTAAATAAATAGACTAATTCCCTAACTTTTCATAGACCCAAATGACGATTGTTGATTGATATATATGAAAGTTCCAAATTACGCCTCGCTTAACAAGGCCGAGATCTTCACTTACTTCTGTATAATCACATCGAAGAACATAATAACTGCGGAAAAAATATATCGAGAATGAAGGTGGTTTTCGATTTCCTCAATTACAATTCAGAATATTTTTCTTTCTAATAAATATTTAGACTTCCGGATGGCGTTATAAACAGAACTGAAGTTACGTCTCCATATAATGTTTGTGCCAAAATTATTAAAATCTAAATTAATAAGTAAATACCCAAACAATTTCAATGCAACCCAACGATGACATATTTTTATCAGAATCTGCCTCTTCTCGAGTTTCATCCATAGAACTGGACTAAGCAGCTTCATTTATAGACATTCTTCAGAGAAAATTCGAGTCAGGAAGTGCATTCTCTTCGTTTGATGCTTACAAGAATTTTCCACATCACTGTGTTTTCATTATATTTTGTCCATATATGAAACTCCTATTGAGAAAAAAAATAAAGTGTTGCGTTACTTGGTTGAAACAAGTATGAAGGCATAGATGTCGCTGAATTTCGTTGGTTGGACGTTGGGGAGGTCCTGATGTATTGCATTCAAGAACATAATACAGTAACCTGCTGTTACCGACTTCACGTTCTCTCACTTTTTTCCGTCACATTGCTTGTGAAGGCTTCGGTTAAAAGAAATAATTTTTCCACAGATATCTCAGGCGTGAAAGGAAGACATTTGTGTAACATGTGTTCTCCATGTTGATAATCATTTGCGGTCTTTTTTTCTCAGTTACTTTTGCTTACATATTGGTTTAGTGGTTACTTTTCATCTTTATACCTGTTCACAGTGAGGAGTCTCGAGTAATATTCACATGCAGTAGGATCTTGTCTTAGGCTACACGATTCCTAGCTTAAGCCGAAATCCAGTCAAGCAGATATAGTCGGTACGAGCCGTACGTGTAACATGCGTAGTAACGACAGTCGTCACGGATTAGTGTTCGTATGCCACCATCTTGCCTGAGTATGAACTTGAAAACTGAACCACAGAATGTTTATATTCAACTGCTGATGAATAAATTCAGTACGAATAAAATAGAGAGGTCAGTGACTGCAACGTGTTTTACAGTTTGGTGTAAGTTTCCCTTTAATGATAGCACTGTGCTGCGATTCAGTCTTAACTTGTGAAGTGCGTCATGTCTCATCATATAGTTGTACTTACGCCGTAAAATATGGCGGGTCGAGACAACTGTTTCCTATGTAGGAGACGGAGCGACGTCAGGGAGTAGAACTTGCCGGATGTCTGGTGGTCTCGCCTGACTCGTGTTCTGGTATTTGGTCAGGAACACGGCTGCAGTACTGACTATAGACAGAGACATGCCACTGCTGCCCGATGGTCGCATATTATAAGCTTATATATTCTTATATTTTGTCGTATTGTCTGTGTTATGTTCAGGTGTTACGTAGGATAACAATGGTGATCGCCGTTGTCTCCCTGTATTATCGTGTTTGACGTACCAGCTGCGTCGTAATGCTGATCGTTCGAGGTTGCTCGTACGCGACGATTGACGTTCTTCCATAATGTTGTTCCCTCTACAGGTCTTGGCTGTCCGAGTTCTGTTCGAATAAGTATTCTTAGTGAAGTTCCAGCCATTCCTGATCAGGCTCCAAATACAAAGTATAATGTTCCAATGTCTTTGGGGTTACTTGAGAAAAATCACTGGGTGAAAATTAGTGGGGTGGCTGAGAATAATAATCAGGCGATGGGCTGTAAATCTATTGCGGGGCGTTTACGTTACTCTTCCACTATTTTATAAAGCCTTGTATTCATTTTGTGATTATAGAATGTAATTCTGTAGGGGTGAGTTGAAGAGACTTACCAAGGCCTAAAAGAAGCCATTTATTTATAGCTTTGAAGTTTATTAGTTTAATGTTTTACCTTAAGGCCTTTCTCGTTTAGTTAATGTTTCGACGCATGAACAGTAATGTACAACAAACAATGACTCTTTTTTCGATGTGCATAGGAAGAACATCTGTAGAAAAGTCTGTATTAGAACTGCCTGTGTCAGTCTTTTCTTACTTCTGTCGATATGTTGTCTATTGTGATGAGAAAATATTCACACTCGTTAAGGCAGCTACAGCCCTTTATGGTATAATTTGACTGCGTGAACCTGAAGATGATGGCGATTCAGTTTTTCTAGACGTCAGGAACCTCTCGCCCAACGGAACACTGTACTCTTCAGCAACGCCGCTGTTAGACCCTCTAATCTCGGATAATACAGTTAACTCGAACACACGGGTCACGGGTGCGTTTATGTCTAATATTTTTTAATTGGAATGCATGGATTTCAGGTTATCAACAACTTTGCGTGTGACATGTTTCTGAGCAACTTTCCGAGGTCATAAGTTGTCATATGAGCAGTAGAAATATGTATAAATACGTTGTATGTCACCTGCTGCGTGACTGTATTTGTCACTAAATTGCCCATTACTTCTTGGTGTCCAAAATCGTGGTTGCAGATATCGAGTACTTGGTTCCTAGATTTCTGCTGCCTGACTAATTCGGTAGAAATCTCGTGGTGTTCCGCAGCCTGTTGGCGTCGGCGTCGTACTTGTTGCTTCCGCTTCCCACGTCTACTCTCAAGTACCAGCTTGAGTCGTAGTAATCAATGCGTGAATGCTGTTTTCTACGTCTTCCTGCTATTCTGCTTTTTCTCCCCACGACCGCTGTCGACTCTGGCCGAATCAGGTTCCGTAATGCGTGCTGTGCTGTAGTCTCTTCCTTCTAGTGACGTTGCATGGTCTTGGCATTCTTGAATTTCGGATCACGTGATAGAAGTTTCTTCCGCATTATCGCTGTCCGAATTACAGTCGTCTACAGTTATCCATTGACAGTTCTTTCCACCACCCACACCAGTCGAAGTGCTGCTTAATGTCGTTTTAAAACAGTCCATAAAAGCCATTTTCTGAAGATTAGATGAACAGGTCATAAATGGCACCAAAAGACATGAACAACTTTCATCAATGAGCCTTCATTGTAATTTCCTCTCAAGTCTTCTTGAAATTTGTTTTACTTCAATACTGTAAGCAGATTTTGAACTTAGTGTGAAGTGTTTATACATAGCACCTCGATTTTATGCTTTGCTAACCGTGCATCTCTGTACAATCTTATAAATAAAACCAAATTGGTGCACAATTTATTTTTAGTATGTTTATCAATTTCTACATGTTTCGGGCCACCATGTGCCAGTCATCAGGAGAACCAACTGTGTTTTTGCAATACTTGGTACTTGTTATTCTGTGTAGATGATTTTCTGGTATGCATGGTGGCATTCATTCCACCTTGCATACCAGACCCTGCATGGTCGCCCGAAACACGTATAGAGTGATAAATATACTAAGAATAAATTGTACAGCAAGTTGTTTTTATTTACAAGATAGGACCTCGATGTTTGTTTTGAAGACTTTTTAGATGTGATTTTGACGTGCAAATGCAAAACGTATCGACAGCATTGTAATTTCCGTGATGCACTATCATGCATTTGTGTTGAAATGTTGGGACGAACATTGGAAGAAAGTGGTTTTGTGTTTAATGAACTCAGAAATGTTGGAGGAAAAGGAGAGATGAAAACATGCAACACGTGGAAGAACTAGATCAGATAATACATGGGAAGTCGATTTTTTTACGAAGCTCACAAAACTGCTGTTGAAGCAGCATCACGAACATTTGTCTTTTATTTGGACTTACTATACTTACATATGTAAAAACACGTTTCTGCACCCAACATATATGTTTTGGATTTCAGTTCGCCCTCTTTACACCTAGTGCTAAACCACGGGACTGCTTTTACCCGAACGTACCAACATTAGAACAAATGGTGGTACAAAATATTGAGAAACCAAAATAAATTTGAAGACTCTTCTTTAACTTCATGACCGTATTTTGAGTGATTCTTATTTGCTTTCTCTGCATTTTTTTTTCACTAAGCGTGTTTGGAATAACTTGCGGCGTAACGAATTAATTGTTTTTTATATATTTTATATTGCTTTTTGGTCCTTTAGATTCCTTATTTGGTCACGTTTGAGGAAGCTTTCTCCCCAGATAGTGTGATCTATACCAGAGGCTGCAACTATAGTTTTATGTACTCCTGATGATGGGCGCGATGGACGCCCCAAACATGTAGAGTAATTTAGCAGTAAATAAATCTCTGCATACTGTTGTATCTCGTTGGATTTCTTCAACCTAAAATTAAATGTATTTCCGCCGTTTTGTCCGTAAAATTAGCATCGGATAATGGCTCATCCGTCCGAAGTTCCTAAAGTCAGGAACCAATTTTATTCTGTGCATGAGTAAAATTAAAGTCAAACAGCCTGTGTTTTAGAATTGTTTCTCGTTTTATTTTAAGGCGAAGGTACACATAATATTTAGTAATATGTAACTTTACAAAACGGTATTTTAAGTGATCCGATGAAATACGTACATAACCGTGGGAATGAATACAATAAACGGATAAACCTGTAACCTTTATGTGTCCATTCTGCGCTCCACCATCGCCGTGCTGATGTGGCAACTTCTCCGACAGCAGTGTGTGCCGGATAGTCTAATCGAATCTCTTCAGGCATACCGGTATCTCCCCTGTGTTTACATCCGAACTGCAAACAGAAGCCCGTACGTGATCACTTGGCTTCAGCCAGAAGCAAGGAAATTTCTTTGACGTAACGGGTACTGTATAACAAGAGACAAACCTGGAACAAGAGAGGATTCGTTGCTGCAATTTACTATAGCTCGGAGGAACACGGCTACATACCGACCACGGCTTTCTCTGTGACCCCAGATTCTTTATAACTAGGGAATCCTCTCAACTGATCATTCTGTCCGTCTGTGGCAGAAGCGAAACGTATCTACCGATTGCATCGCCCTTAAAATGATGAGACATTTCTTCGGCACGTTTTATATGCGGGGTCCATTTTATTTTCAAAACAAGCAGCGTTTGGTTTCCCAAATCATGAAATAATTCGTTATCCTTGTAATGTACAGGGTTGTTGATAAGTCCTTAGCCCGACCAGGAGGGAAACAAACTAATGTTTCTGTCAGAATGGTGTGAATTTCCTTCGGCGTCTTGGCCTGAAGGAAAAGAAACTTGATGACAGCTCGCGTCTCGATGTTTTTTAAATCGCGCGCGTTCCTAACATGTTTCCGAGCTTGTTTCCTTCCTGTTCGGGCTAAGGTCTAATCAGCACCCCGGTAAGCATGTTGTTTTCTAAGAAGCAAGTTGCTAAAAATTTTAGGTTCTTGTGACTCTACATCATGAACGTAGGGTGAAGAGAGAGAAAGCAACAAGATGCAACTAATGTGATATTTATTATCAAACTTTATCTCAACATGTTTCGGGCATCATTATGCCCATCGTCAGGAGTGCAAGACCGTGTGTTACCGCATTTGGTGTTCTGCACTGGTTGTGCTGGCTGTGGTTGTGTGGAGCTGGGTCACAAGCTTGCGACCCAGCGGTCTTGTTCTCCTGATGATGGGCATAATGATGCCCGAAACATGTTGAGATAGAAGTTTGATAATAAACGTCAGATTAGTTTAATCTTGTTGGTTTCTCTCTCTTCACTCTGTGTTCTAAGATATCTCTTCTCATGCCCGTCCTTCCACAGATATCAGGACGACTCCCACCGGATCAATTTTTGTGACCATGTATATTCATTGACATATTCCGTTTGTGATTGCAATCGAGCACAGGTAACTGACACTTCTCGTGTCACCTGTTAACATTCGTGATTTTTCGACGTGGCTGGCAAACTTTGTTCCTTGTGAGGTACGTGCTGAGGTCGAAGAAGCAGCTTTTTATATTAGGCAATCTGTGAACTCAGTGAGGTACGAGCAGAATTTGAAGACACGGTTCAGCATCGAGCTTCGAGAATGATCGATTATATATCTCGAGTATCGTAAGTAAATTGATATTCATTGGGATATCGTAAGCAGTGAGATTTACAAAGCGATGATTTTAAACGTGTTGCTAAGATAAGAAGTAATCTTATAGGGTGTGTTAGAATATTTACTTCGAATTTATTTCAATCTGAAAGGAATAGCTGATCGAAGGCGACAGAATTATGTTCTGCGGCCACTTCCCAAAATCTTCGGAGGAAATTTAGGTCAGCCTGCTTCCGTGACAGCCTGTAATATGTTTCTGCAGTCATCAGTGTTCAGTTTCGAATACTGAGGGAGTGTAAAACGCTTTTACTTACCAATGTCAAACACCACGTAAATTCTGTAGAGCCGATCTTGTCATTACTACCGGTATATATCGTATCTCGTTCACAGCGTGTGCACTGTGTGAAACTAAATGAGTTATAAAACGTGATAACTATAGCATCTTGTTACGTCACGCTCGGAGATGGTGGTGGTAAATAGCTGGTAGTTACAGTATCGGGTGGTTAGCTTAACCAATTAACTTTTTTTGTATGTTTGTTTGTTTGTTTGTTTGTTTGTTGGAAACCATGTGCAGAAGAGACTCGCTACAGCCAAAGAATTTTCTGTAAAAAAGATTATTCTGCCTTCTTTCCCTTTATGAAAATCTGGGGTGAAGTAGAATCTAGAAGAGTAAAACGTGGACGTCTGTTTAGTGTTTATGTATGGTTTACTGTGAATTTAGTTTTTTGAAAATGAAAACATGGCCAGAATTATGTATATAAAAACCGTCGACTTTGTCAGTTCTGCAGGATGTAATTCAAAGTGCGTTCGATTCCACATAAAGAAGGTATGGGTATTTAGTATTAAAGTTGTTTTTCTTCAAATAGAAGTGACGTACGATTAAGTTCAGTAACAGTTCAAGGCTTTGCGTTTTTATGCACATGTTGGACCACGTTTTGAGGTTCTCGTAGGGTCGTGGATGAAGAATTAAACATTTGATGTATCGCGTCTTGCCGGTTTGTAAATATTTACCGACGTTTTGGAACAATTGCACTTAAGGCGGAGGCAGGAATTTCTTCCGAAACATTAGTAATTGTGAATCTTATGTTTATTGGACCGTGCATCATCTTGATAGTTGAATAAAGTGACACGAACTTGATGTCACTTCCTTTATTATTTCATTATTTAATGCTCAACATGTTTCGGATGTTAATACATCCATCCTCAGGAGCTTGCGAATTTGTTGAGTTATTTCATGGGCTGTATTGCTCTGGTTCGATGTGTGTTGGTGTTACGTTGTGGTTTGGCTGTGGTGGTGTGGTATCTGTATGCAGGCTGAGGCATAGTGCCTCAGCCTGCATATGGATACCACACCAACACAGCCAAACCACAACGTAACACCAACACACATCGGACCAGAGCAATGCAACCCATGAAATAACTCAACAAATAAGTCGCAAGCTCGTGAGGATGGATGTCTTAACATCCGAAACATGTTGAGCATTAAATAATGAAATAATAAAGCAAGTGACATCAAGTTGGTGTCTCTTTATTCAACTATTAGTAATTGTTGTAAAATGACTGCGTCTTCCTATTCACATCCCGAATCTTTCGATCATGGAACGTGTTATAATACGTAAGACATAAGTGTCATCCATTCCTCTTGAAACATCGAAATTTGATGGAGTAATTTGTATCTTCTACACATTTTCAATAAAACTCATTATTTTCGCGTAACCCTTTTCAGGCTTCCGTTCGAATGGTCCCATACCTGCGCGATCTCCCACACCGAAACCAGAAAAGGAACTGTCAGTAGCTCTGTAACAGTCAAGGGGTGCGTCCTTGTTCAAATGACAACCCTGTCTGGGAAGGGCCTCAGGAAAGTTATCCAGAATTGTTGATATAAAGCCACATAAAATTAGCAAAACCCCCTTCTTATTAATGCAAGTAGCACCCATGCAATGTAAAGTTCAATTTCTCCCTGTGCGCGCCATGAAGACGTACAGTTAGAGCACATTTATAGCTACATTCGTTCTTAACTTCTTTCACAGTTGGAGGTGACTACATTCACCAAACTGTACAAACACAGTGGGGTATACGAACGAAATTGGTTCTAGAACCTCGTTCGTTTTAGCATCATTTATTTGTATTTGTATGTATTTAGGGGTAATCCATTCCAGATCCACAGCCTAGAAAAAAGTTACCTTCCAATTTAAGCATTTAAACAGGAAAAAGTAACGCAAAATAAAGAAATATGTTTAAAAATAATATAAAATTAATTTATTTAACTTTTATGCGCTGTACAAATAAGCAGATAACTGAACTGAACTGAACTGATAACTGAACCTTACAAACGATAACAAAGATGATGACTGACGCTCTATTCAAAGCGTAAAGACCCGACACGTCATGGGCACGTGCGTGTTGCGTCGGCCAGTAGTATTTCTCCGCGTTAGTTGTAGCGTCTCTGTTCGTCGTAGTATCCTGATTTTTTTTTGTGAAAACTGTTCGTTATAGCATTCGTTCGTTGTAGCACATCCCACTGTATTTATATAAATCAACATTTATATTAGACCCCAGCTTCTTCGACAGGACCCCACCTTCTTCAGGAGGATTTCTCTCAAACGCACGTAGCTACCGAAGTTCATCTTCAGGCTTGCAGTTTTAAAGTCACTGCACATTTCGTCTTGTTCAAAATATTCGGTATTTTAGATAAGGTTATGAAATCGGACTATAACAGGAGTATATCAAAATGAAGAGCGAAACATAAATTTGTACACAGTTGTAGTAAACTGTCATTTCATTTGCCGGTGTTTGCATTACGGTTTGCCGCTGTGGTATCGTGGCAAGTATCAGGTATTTGTGAAGGTCTCTAGTAAGTCAATTTAGACATACTTCCCTTCATTCCCACTATCAAGAAACCGGGAGAGCTTACTCGGCATACTTTGTGGGCTACGGCTGAACGATCCAGGAATTCCATGGAAGGTAGAAAATTTTCTCTTCACAGCATCCATATCGACTCCGGTTTCTACAGAACCTTTAATTTAACGTGTACAGGTAGGTTGTTTCCCCAGGAATAAACACACTGGAAGTGAAGCTGACCACAGTACCTCATTTCTGTAACTGAACTAAGTAAAAAACCTTCATGCATTTTATTTACATGCTACTGTTATTATAATTATTATTGTTGTTTTTGTTGTTGTTACAACTGTTCAGAAGTTTTTGTGCATAGTGGAAATTATATAATGATATGGAATGTGAAGCCGTGTGGTCTGCTATCTATCTACCTTATCACACAACACCATGTACCAGAACGTTTTCTTAATACTCCAAATATAACGGGAAATAATATTTTATAATGAGGGGCGAGTAAACAGATTTATACTTCGCTGGAAGAGGTGGTGGTGGTGGTTGTGGTGGTCATTGGTGGTGATGATGGCTGGTGGTGATAGTGGTGGTAACTGTAAGTGTTATTAATTTAGTTGCTAATTTTAAGGAGGAACGGAGCAGAAAATAACGCCTTCCGACATTCTTCGCAATGTCTGCCTCTCCATTTCTCTGTAATGACATTTTTATATCCTATCTTGTTTCTCATGCTTCGTGTAATTCGTCGTCGTCATCATCATCATCAGCAGCTTCTTCTTCTTCTTCTTCTTCTACTTCACGAAATTATATCCATATAACGATAACTGCTTCATTTCTGCAAAAAAAAAATAGAAGATCTGGTCTATGCAGTTACCAGATATTCCTAAAAGAACTTAGATTAACTCCGAATACGTAAACAGACCTTACAGTATATCTGCAGGATATGGGCCAGTACAAAGGAGAACTAGAAAACCGTGGCAGTAACTAAAACAGGAACAACGATATCAGGAAATCACTACGTGTTTAAGTACTGTACGTGTGACGATCCCGATGATTACCGAACATTTCGCTGGATTTTCCTGCAACAAAAAGAAATCGCATTCAGAATAAGAACTTTACATTTATAGGCTATTGCACGAGGTAGTAGAAATGTACACAAACATTGAAATGTGATGGAGATGTAAACAGCAGTCTGATGGGGCCCCAAACGGGCTAATTGGATCCTACCTTGAAGTTTATGATGACGATACAGAAAATGCTGGTCTGTAACCAAGGCAACAGGCCGCTCCACTTCAAAGGAAACTGCTTCACAATTGTCTACTTAGCGACACTGTATGTGCGCTTAATTAAATAGACACAACAGAGTACACGCTGTGTACAAACATGTGTGTCTATCAAAACTTCTCTGAGCTACGACACAGTTCTCACATTTTCTACACTGTGTTGGACCACCAACAGTTGAGTAAACACAGTCATTTAGGTTTCCATATTCGGATTGCCTATTTGTGCGGTAACACACAAGATGAAGATTCACCACCTAAATAACCACAGCCCTCTACTTCAACCCACGCTGAACCAGAAGAATTCACTGCAGTTCATTACGACTAACTCTCCAATCAATTTAAATCAAGCGGTAAGCCGTATGTGCTCCAGTGGTCTCAGGTTCGAATCTTAATTGGGTTCCAATTATCCTGAGAGTTTTTGTGTCGTTGCTGTGTCTAAGCGAATGCGGGATGCTTCCACATGTTACGCCATGATCGCCTTCTTCCACATCTCTAACAGTGTAATATTACCTTATAGTCCAACCTATTGACGCTACATAATAGGAGATAAATTTTGTATTTGTAGTTCTGTGCATCGTAATTCTAGGTTGAAGAAATCCAACAAGATGCAACAGTATGCAGATATTTATTTACTGCTAAATTACTCTGGCGTCCATCGCGCCCATTATCAGGAGTACATAAAACTGTAGTTGCAGCCTCTGGTACAGATCATACTATCTGGGGAGCAAGCTTCTTCAAACGTGACCAAATAAGGACCCCTTATTTGGTCATCTTTGAAGAAGCTTGCTTCTCAGATGGTATGATTTGTACCAGAGGCTGTAACTACAGTTTTAGTACTCCTGATGATGGGCGCGATGGACGCCCGAAACATGTAGAGTAATTTAGCAGTAAATAAATATCCGCATACTGTTGCATCTTGTTCGATTTCTTCAACCTATAATAGGAGATACTGACATCGTAGCTGCATAAATGGCATAAAAGTAAGAAAATGCATTAAAACCCTGTCTGATATTCTATTAATATTTTCAAGTAGACTAATTCTGTACCATTCTACTCTAATTTTCATATAAGCATTTAAAGCGCAAGGTGTATGTGTACCATCCCCATTAGATACGAAATATCTACTTGTTTTTATCACAGACTGTATCTATTTTTTTAATGTTTCTGACAGTACGAAGGAGTTATTTATTCATACAGCATTCAGTTTTCGATTTTTGTAATGTAGTAATGTAGTGTTTTTTTTAAGTTACTCAAATTTTTGAAAGCTTTTACACGTATTTCTTAATTAAAATGCTGAAGTTCATTCTAATATTTTGTAAACAGCGGTATAAATCTGATTTAAATCCCTTCAGGAGCTATCGGAATGAAACCTGCGGACTAGTAGACACAATCTTAGTTGCTCTTTTTTCATTTACTTAATGCAAAGTACACACCTCCACGATATTGGCGGAAATTTCTTGCCCTTGGTCAGTCTCATGTCTAATATATTACGTAAGCGGTTCGTGGTCTGAGTTACGTGACGGTTTGGTCAAAGCTGTGCTAATCCTGAAAGCTGACGCGTCCCTGTGAGACCAATAGCAATCATCGCTTTCTCGCAACAGAAACAAATTTGTCTCCTGCACCCAAGAAACGTCCAACCCCCCCCCCCCCCCCCCCCCCCCCACCTCCAACTCCAAAACCTCCTCCTCCTCCGTCTACGAGTCCAACTGATGCGAAAGATGAAACGGAGAAGTAGTTCATGTATAATTCTTTCAGCCAAAACATCAATCACTCGATATTG
>Ga0123357_10001273_pt1 | contig 26530 bp, 25 predicted proteins | sample TergutEmb28metaG_FD_89873 | JGI IMG/M metagenome (GOLD analysis project Ga0123357, IMG submission 89873) | Embiratermes neotenicus P4 segment gut microbial communities from Petit-Saut dam, French Guiana - Emb289 P4 | ecosystem: Host-associated > Arthropoda: Insects > Digestive system > Gut ...
GCGGGATGGATGGCAAGGCGGAGGAGGGAGCGATAGTGGGCTATCGTGACCGACGACAACGAAGTCAGGCGCCCGATCCGGTGCGATCCGAACGGCAAGCCAATTCTGTTACAGTGCACTAGCCCCAAAAGCTTGGTTGGGCGTGGCATAGCGAAAACCCCGCTCCGCATGCCGATAACTTGACATGCTTGACAGCATCAGGCAGACTATTACTTGACATACTTGACGCAAGGAGTGTTGATGACTGTCGTACTCGAGCGTGAACTTTCGGACGCTGAGCGCGAGCTGTTCGACTATCTCGAACAGCAGCTCGCCGTATTTGATCTGGCCGATCTGGGGCCGATCGACGTCTTAGCTGATCGGATGATCGCCGCGCTGCCCGACACTGGGGCCGTCTGGGGGCCAATCGTGGGTCCGGTTTACACCTCGCAAGGTCTCCAGCGCTGGCTGGGAATCAGCCGCCAGGCCATCAACCAGCATGTTCAAGGACGCCGCATACTCCGCCTGACAACGACCGATGGGGTGTCCGTCTTCCCGTCTTTCCAATTCGACAGCAACGGTGGGCGCCTGCCACATCTGAGTGACGTCCTCGACGTCCTGGCCACAGGAGTTGACGACCCCTGGACCTGGGCCAGTTGGCTCAACGCGCCCGACAAAGCCGGCCTGACCAATGCCGCGCGGTTGCGAAATGGTGACTGGGAACTCGTCCGTGAGTCTGCCAGCGAGGACGCCGCCGCCTGGTGTCGGCAATGACAGCCGCCGACCAACCGGCGCTGGCGCCGCCAACCCGAAACCTCTCGGCTTTTCCGGCGGTCGTTCTCGATGAGGGACGTATCGTCGCCCGCAGTCACGCTGTTGAGAATGCCGCCTGGTGGTTCGCCAGCACCCCACCGTCCGGCGGTGGTCGTTTCGATCTTCACTCACCGCTTGGCACCTGCTATGTCGCAGACAATGCCGCAGTAGCCGTCCGCGAACGTCTCCGTGAGGCGATCGTCGCCGCTGGTGTCGTCTCGCCGCTACTGGCCGAGCGATTCGCCGTCAGCGTGTTCGCCATGCCAAGGGCTTGGCGCTGCGCCCACATCGGCGTGGCAAGGGCCGCGGGTTTTGGTGTCACCAGGGAACTGGCGACGCTCACCCCCAGCCAATACCCGCTGAGCCGGCAGTGGGCAGACGCCCTTGCCAAGGCCGGCTTCGAGGGCATCCGGTATGGAGCTAGGTTTACCCCCGGCGCGGCCAACGCGTGGGCGCTCTTCGGGCGAGCTGGTAGTGACGAGACCCCGGAACCTGTTGTTGACAAGGTGATTCCCGGACCGGAGGCCTGCCGTCAAAGTGGTCTGAGAGTTGCCCCGATTCCTCGGCTGGCTTCCTTGACCATCGTCCAACGCTGACGGCGTAGGATCGCTCGCATGAGTGAGACATTGAGCGGCAAGGTTGCCTGGGTCACCGGGTCCAGCCGCGGCATCGGGCAGGCTATCGCGCGGCGTTTGGCACAGGCGGGGGTATCGGTGGCGATCCACGGGTCGGCGTCGAACTCGTCGGCTGTGTTCGGGGAAGGCGCGTCCCTGGCTGGGGTAGCGCACGACATCGCCGCGTCCACGGGCGTGAAGACTTGCTGGGTGGCCGCCGACCTGCGCGATCCGGACGCGGCCAGAGACGCCGCCGCCCAGATCGAGACGACGCTGGGGCCAATCGACATCCTCGTCGCTTGCGCCGGTGGGGACATCGGTGCGGCCGGGGTTTGGGCCCCTCACGGCGGCAAGATCATGGACGGCAACGACGCTCTCAACCTGACGGACGACGATGTCCGCGCCATTTTCGAACGCAATTTCCTGACTTGCGTCAATTCGTGCAAGGCGGTGGTGCCAGCCATGATCGAGCGACGCGAAGGCTGGGTGGTGACTGTTGGATCCATCGCCGGGCTGTCCGGCGGTGCCGGCGGGGCGATCTATGCGTCAGCCAAAGCGGCCGTCCACGAGTACACCCGCTGTCTCGCGGCCCAGGTGCAGACGGACGGGGTTCACGTCAACTGTGTCGCACCGGGGGATATCACAACGCAGCGCTTCCGCGCGAGCCGTCCCCTGGACGCCGCCCGCGAGGCCGACACCAGCCTGGCCCGCTACGGGGTGGGCGAGGACGTCGCCGATGCGGTGGCGTTCCTGGTGTCGCCGGGCGCCGCCTACATCACCGGTCAAGTGCTGCGCGTCGACGGCGGCAAACAGGTGTTTCCGTCCTAGGCATCAAACACCGACGCCGGCACCATTACGTGACCCTTCATCAATAGACGGGCGGTGCGCAGCAGCGCGGCCTGGTCGATTCTTTGCGGATCGTTCGGGTCGAGGCTCGTGTCAATTGTGAATTCGCCGCTCGGGTGTTCGACGGACAGTGACATTTGTTGGCCGCCCGGCATCACCGCCACACCGTCGCAAACGCTGCCTTTCAGGATGCAGGCGGACGCGATGGTGACGGCTGCCAGGACGCCGACGGCGTCGTGGCAAACATGGGGAATGAAGCACCGCGTCGATACGCAGCCACCGTTTTGCGGCGGCGCCACAAGGCACATCTTCGGGAAGTTCTTGGCGGTGACATCACCCAGGCCCATCAGCACCGCAGCTTTCAGGCGGATCGATTCGATGCGGGCCTTCAATTCGGTGTCGGCGTTCAAATCGGCGACGCTCTCGTAACCGGTTCGATCGAGATCCGACGCTCGCATCACGACCACCGGCATGCCGTTGTCGATGCAGGTGACCTCCACGCCGTCGACGACGTCCTTGACGTTTCCGGTGGGCAATAGCGACCCACAAACCGACCCGGCGGTGTCGAGGAAATTGATGGTGACGGGTGACGCCGTGCCGGGCGCCCCGTCGATTCGGGCGTCCCCTTCGTACACCATTCGGCCATTTGCCACGGTCACCGTGATATCGCTGAGGACGCCCGTGTTGCGCGTCAACACCCGGAAAGTTGCCTGCCCATCGCCCGCTTTCAACAGCCCCATTTCAATCGCAAATGGCACAGATGCCGCCAACATGTTGCCGCAGTTCGGCGTGGTGTCCACGATGTCGCTGTCCGGTTGCAGTTGGGCGAACAGGAACTCCAGATCGACCCCCGGCTGGGTGCCGGCGCGGACGATGCCGACCTTGCTCGTCAGCGGGTGAGCGCCGCCGACTCCGTCAATCTGTCGGGGGTCGGGCGACCCCATCGCCGCCAGCAGCACTCTGTCGCGGGTCGCTACGTCGGCCGGCAAGTCCGACTCCAGAAAGAACGGCCCTTTGGATGTACCACCCCGCATCAAACAGCACGGAATACCGATTTGCGACATTTTGCTTACCTTTCAGTTATTTCGCCGGGAACGTATTACTAGCGGCCGAGTATTCAATTAGAAATTGCGATGGGTGCCCATCGACCGCACAAGCGACCAATGAGCACCCATCAGTGCTTCCGCAGCGACTACGCGGCTACCTGCACCATGGTGCAAGCCGCTGTATCGGAGATCGGAATGTGGTAGTTCATGTGTAGGGTCTTCGCGTCACCTTGGATCGTGCCGCGGGCCGCCAGCCAGTTGATCAACTCAACGCCTTGCGTGCCCGTGTTTTCGGCAATCTCCTCACCGGTGAATTGCGTGGCCCATTCCGGGTTCGTCGGCAGGCTGTCGACGAATTCCAGGTCGAACTTCTTGTTGATGAAGCCAGCCCGCTCGCCTTCGAGTTGATGGGACAAACCGCCCGTGCCGAATACCAGCACGCGCTCGTCCTTGCCATCGGACTCGATGGCTTTGCCGACCGCGCGACCGAGCGCCAGGCAACGGGCCGCAGACGGAATCGGGAACAGCACGGTGTTGATTTCGATGGGGACGATCTTGATGGGACGCTGGACGCCCGGCCAGGTCAATTCCATCGGAATTGCCAACGCGTGATCGAAGAACAGTTCCTGGCATGTCACGATGTCGAAGTCGGCCCGCTTCAGAGCGTCCGCGATGTGCCACGACAGGTCGGTGTCGCCGTCGAAATCGGTGAATGTCGGGATGCCCCAGCCTTCGTCTTTCGTCTTGTACTCTTCCGCGCAGCCGATGGCGAACGTCGGCAGAGCGTCGAGCCAAAAGCCAAGGCCGTGGTCATTGTAGAAGACGACCGCCACGGTGGGTTGCACCTCAGCGACCCAGTCATGGACGAAATCGAATCCATCGAAGAATGGCTTCCAATAAGGGTCGTCTTGCTTCTTGTTACGAATCGCGTTACCGATTGCCGGCACATGCGTCGTGTAAATGGTTCCAACGATCTTTGACATTTTCAGTCCTTTCCAGCCGCGACCAACTTGGCCATGAATTCTTCTTTGCTGACGCCAGTCTGCAGGGCACCGATGTCTTGCATGTCCAGACCGAGCACGCCACTGGCCAGCTTAGCCAGGTAATAGGCGTTGCCACCCTCCGCCAACATCTTGAGGATGTCGCGGGCCGCAATAGCTTCGGTTTGAGCTTGGCTCAAGCCGAACTTCTTGCAGTAGGCAGCTTCGTCAGCGACGAACTCGTCTCGGGCGGCCTTCTCGTTGAAGGTGAAGCACATTTTGTTGAGCGGGTATCCCCGGGTGGAGGCCGGGCCGTAAAAGATGGTTTCCGTATATGCCGTCATTCTGCCTTTCCTTTCTTGTTGTTGTTGTTGATTATCTATTCGAGCTCTGCCATCGTCTTTTCGTTGTACCGATTTCCTGACACCGTCGAACTGTTGAATAGTGACTCGAGACGCTGGATCACGTCAGGCGACAATTCAACATCGATAGCAGCTATGTTCTCCCGCAAGTGCGCATCCGAAGTGGTCCCCGGGATTGTGTAGACCGGACGCTCCAGCAGCCACGCCAGCGCCAACTGGGACGGCGTGCAGCCGACCTCGTCGGCGATCGTCAGGTACTCAGCGCGCAGTGCCTTGTTCTTCTCAAGGTTCTCCGGCGAAAAGCGTGGCATGTTGCGACGCAGGTCGTTATCCTCCAAGCCCGCCGTATCGACAGTCGCGTTGGCAAAGAAGCCGCGTCCGACTGGGCTGTAGCAGACCAAGGCAATGCCCAGCTCCTCGCAAGCGTCCAGGACGCCGTTTTCCTCGGGGTTTCGCGTCCACAGCGAGTACTCGCACTGGACGGCGGCAATCGGGTGGACGGCGTGAGCTTTTCGCAACGTCGCGGCGCTGACTTCCGACAGGCCGATCAGGCGGGTCTTGCCGTCGTCCACCAACTCGGCCATCGCACCGACCGCGTCTTCGATCGGTGTCGTCTTGTCCCAGCGGTGCAGGTAGTAGAGGTCGACGCTGTCCAGCCCCAAACGCTTCAGACTGCCGTCGCACGAGCGCTTGATGTTTTCTGGGCTGCTGTCGATGCCACGCGTCATTTGGCCGTCGGCGCCGGTGATCGTCAGCCCGCATTTGCTGGCCAGGAACACCTGATCGCGCAGCCCCTGCAGGGCTTTGCCCACCAACACCTCGTTGGTGCCGAAGCCGTACAGGTTGGCCGTGTCGATATGGTCCACACCCAATGCCACTGCCTCTCGGATCAGGGCGATGCCTGCCGCCTCGTCCGGTTGATGACTGTAGGCATGGCTCAGTCCCATGCATCCGTAGCCGATCTGGGCTACGTTCAGCGGCGGCACCTTACGCATCATTGCGGTCTCCTGTTGGTTTGTTAGCTCTGCTGCGCCAACTGCTTTTCTAGTTTGTCGATTGTACGATAGCAAGGCATCACTTGTTGAATGCTGGCGTTCGGCTCGCGGTTTTCCAGGATGGCGCTTAGGAATTCACGATCCTGCAACTCGATGCCGTTATTGGACAAATACATGCCCGTCAAATCGATCTTGTTGTCGTGGCCGTCCACAATGTCGTCGTAATGCATGACGTACGTCCCGGTGTCGCCGATGTAGCGGAAGTTCGTACCGATCGGCCCGTCATTGTTGAACGACAGCGACAAAGTGCAAATGGCGCCCGAGGACGACCGCAGCTGAATACTCATATCCAACGGAATTCCGAGCGTCTCACTGATGGGGCCTTGGATGGCGCTGGCCTGGACGATTTCACCCATCGTCTGGTGGGCGAACAAATCGATCGTGTGAGCCGAATGATGCCAAAGCAGGCTGTCCGTCCAACTACGCGGCTGCCCGGCGGCGTTGATATTGGTGCGGCGCATGAAGTACGTCTGAACGTCCATCTGCAGCACGTTCAGTTCACCGTTGGTGACCTGGCTATGGATGAATTGGTGTGGCGGATTGAAGCGACGGGTATGACCGCCCATCGCGATCAGGCCGGTTTCCTGCTGGACCGCGGCAATCGCCTCGCCGTCGGAAAGGACATCGCAGATCGGGATTTCGACTTCCACATGTTTCCCGGCGCGCATGCAGGCAATGGCCTGAGCGGCGTGAATCCCAGTGGGGCTGCTGATAATGCAGGCGTCGATATCTTTCGACGCCAGAGCGGTGTCAAGATCGTCATACACTGCCGGGACGCCACGCTCAGCGGCGAGGTCCTTCACGGTGTCCGCATTGCGCACGACAAAGGCGGTGACATCCGCGTACTCGATGTTCTCGATCGCGTCCAGGTGTTTCATTCCGAATGCGCCGAGCCCAATCAACGCGACTTTCAATTTGTCCATTGTGAATCACTTGTCCTTATCTTGCGGTGCCTAGCCCCAGTAGAGCCGCATCGGGTTGTCGACCATCATCTTGGTTTGCAATTCTAGCGTGGTCGCGATTTCGGGAATGACGTCCAGCAAAAGCCCATCGTCTGGGATGTGATCCGTCAGATTCGGGTGCGGCCAGTCAGTACCCCACAGCACACGGTCTGGGAAACGGTCGACCAATGCCTTGGCGAACGGCACGACGTCACGGTACGGGTGGTGCTCACCGTTCAATGCGACCGGCCCTGTGACGGTCAGGCGTTCCGCCCCGGTGGCCTTCACCCAGACCGACTCGTTGTCGTCCATCAGTTTGATGAATTTGGCGAATTCCGGGCCGTCCACCGGCTTGGTCACGTCGGGTCTGCCCATATGGTCGATGACGACGATCGTCGGTAGCTCCTGAATGAGCTGCGTGATTTCGTCGATGTCCTGAGCCTCGAAATACAGGACGATATGCCAGCCCATTTTGGCGATTCGGTTGGCGACGGCGATCAGGTCGTCCTTCGGTGACTTGTCGACCAGGCGCTTGACGAAATTGAACCGCACGCCGCGCACACCGGCCTCGTCGAGTTCCTGCAATTGGGCGTCGGTGAAATCGGGCCGCACCGTCGCCACACCTTTGGCGCGTCCATTCGATGCCCGCACCGCGTCGACCATAGCCGAATTGTCCGCCCCGTGGCAGGTGGCCTGGACTATCACGTTCTTATCGAATCCAAGAAAGTCCCGCAGAGCGAATAGCTGCTGCTTCGAGGCGTCGCACGGCGTGTATTTGCGCTCCGGGGCGTAGGGGAATTCGTCGCCCGGCCCGAAGACATGGCAGTGCGCGTCGACGGCGCCGACCGGCAACTTGAAATCAGGTGGGGTCGGGTCGGCGCACCAGTCCAGCCAGCCTTCCGTCTTTGTAAACACAGTCATTTCGTCTCCTACTCAGTCGACGTATTTCAGCCCGGCGGCCGTCAGCCCGTCGCGCATCGAATACATATCCAGACCGAGTTTGCCGGCCGCGAACTTGGCTCGCTTGTCGGTCTCGGAATCTTCTCTGGCCCGCGCCCCCTTGGCGGCGCTCTCGGCCATTTCATTGGGGACGACGACGACCCCGTCGTCATCTGCCAGCACGATATCACCCGGACGCACCATCTGACCCGCGCACATGACCGGCACGTTGACGGACCCGATGGTGTCTTTCACTGTGCCCTGGGCACAGACGTATTTGCTCCAGACCGGGAAGCCCATGGCCTCGTACTGCGCCGTGTCGCGCACGCCCGAGTCGATGATGAGGGCTTTGGCGCCGCAGGCCTTGAATGACGTGGCCAGAAGGTCGCCGAAATAGCCGCCCGGACAATCCGAGGTGATGCCCGCGACGACGATGTCGCCCTCCTGGATCAGCTCGGCGACCACGTGCATCATCCAGTTGTCACCCGGTTGCAGCAGCACCGTCACGGCATTGCCGCACGCCTGCCCGCCGCGAAACACCGGGCGCATATACGGCTCCATCAGGCCACGACGTCCGATCACTTCGTGGACGGTTGCCACGCCGAACCCTTTCAACCCGTCGACTTGGGCGTGGCTGGCGCGCCGCGCCTTGGTGTGAACCACACCGATCTCGGTTTCCGCCGATTGCATGCCGCTCACCTGGCTTCCGCTTTGTCAATGATCGGATTGATCCTTGGGTATACCTTACGGGCGTTTTGCTCGAAGATCTGCGCTCGCGCACCATCTGAGATGGGCGCCGCCATGACGTACCGCTTGGTGTCGTCGAAATAGTGACCCGTCTCGGGATCGATGCCTTTGACCGCGCCGATCATTTCAGAGGCGAACAGCACGTTGTCGATGGGAATGACGTTCGTCAACAAATCGATGCCCGGCTGGTGGTACACGCAGGTGTCGAAGAACACATTGCCGAATAGGTGCTCCGGGATCGGCGGTTTCTTCAACTCTTGCGCCAGGCCCCTGTACCGTCCGTAGTGGAACGGCACGGCGCCGCCGCCGTGCGGAATGACGAACTTGATGGTCGGAAAATCCTTGAACAGGTCACCTGTCAGAAACTGCATGAAGGCAGTGGTGTCGGCGTTGATGTAGTACGACCCGGTGGTGTGGAACGCTGGGTTGCACGCGGTGCTGACGTGGATCATCGCCGGAATGTCGTATTCGGCCATCTTCTCGTAGATCGGGTACCAACTCTTGTCGGTCAGCGGCGGCGCGTTGAACGACCCACCCGACGGGTCGGGGTTCAAGTTGATCGCCACCATGCCGTATTCGTTGACGCACTTGTCTATCTCTGGCACGCACGTCTTCGGGTCGACGCCCGGCGATTGCGGCAGCATGGCGGCTGCCATGAAGCGATCCGGGTATAGCCGTGTGATGCGATAGCACAGCTCGTTGCAGATGGACGCCCAGGTGCTGGACGTCTGGAAGTCGCCGATATGGTGCGCCATGTGACTGGCGCGCGGCGAGAATATCTGCCAATCCACGCCGCGCTCGTTCATGAACGCCAACTGGTTCTTTTCGATTGTCTCGCACAGGTCGTCGTCGCTGATGCTCAAATCCTTGGGGTCAGCGGTGACGGATGCGTCCGTCAGCGAACTGACCTGCTTCTTTCGCCATTCTTCCAAAGCGGGTGGCGCCGTCGTATAGTGCCCGTGAATGTCAATGATCATGTGCGCAACCTTTCGCAAGATCTGCCAGCCCACCGGACGGTACCAGCACCTCCGCACAGCCTCTTCTGGTTGGCGGCGGTGACAGAAAACGCATCCAGGGGCTACTTCCTTGGCCGGGAAGAGGGTTTCCATCTGTGACTCTAGATCGTCAACAATATTGTTGTCAAGATGATTGGCGAGTGTTAAAGTGAGCGGCATCTGCCCGTCCTCAATGATCTGGAGCGCCAGCGAGGCAGGCAGAACTCCCACACCAATGAAGTCTCAATCGGAGGTATCACAATGAAGTCATATCCGCACCAATTCATCGGCGGACAGTGGCGCCCTGGTCGTGGAAGCAGCACGATGGAGAACCGCAACCCGTTCACGGGTGAGCTGCTTTACACATACCAGTCAGCCAGTGCCGAGGACGTCGACGATGCCTACAAGGCGGCTGCTGCGGCCCAGCCCGGCTGGGCGGCCCTCTTGCCCGGCGAGAAGCAGAACCACTTCTTCAAGCTGCTCGACGTCATCGCAGACATGAAGGACGAGATCATGTCCGTCCTAGTCGAGGAAGGCGGCTCGGTCGCCGCGAAGAAAGAGTTCGAATTCTTCACCTGCCTCGACATCGTCAAAGAAGACATGCAGTTTCCCTACATGATGGACGGACGGATCATGCCGTCCAACATTCCCGGGAAGGACAACTACGTCGTCAAGCAGCCGCGAGGGGTCATCGGCGTCATCGCACCATGGAATGTTCCCCTGGTGCTGGCCATGCGGTCGGTCGTCCCGGCCATCGCCACCGGCAATGCCGTCGTTCTGAAGCCAGCCACCGATACTCCAGCTTCGGCCTGCCTGGTCGGCCTGATGTTCGAGCGCGCCGGCTTCCCGACGGGGCTCGTCAACGTCGTCATGGGACGCGGCTCGGAAATCGGCGACGCCATCGTGACGAATCCGATCCCGGATCTCATCTCGTTCACCGGCTCGACGCCGATCGGACGCCACATCGGCGAGGTTGCGACCGGCCTGCTCAAGGAGGTGTCTCTTGAGTTGGGCGGCAACAACGCCATGATCGTCTTGGACGACGCCGATCCCGAAGCTGCGGCTAGGGCCGCCGTCTTCGGCTCATTCTTCAACCAGGGCCAAGTCTGCATGTGCCTGAACCGCATCATCGTCACCCCCGGTATCCACGACGCTTTCCTCAAAGCGTTCGTCGAAGCGACCAAAGCCACCCCGGTCGGCGACCCGGCCGACCCGTCCACTTTCATCGGGCCGATCATCAGTCAGGCGCAGGTGACCAGCGTCCAGGGCTTCATCGACGACACCATCAAGGCGGGCGCCGAAGTCGCACTCGAGGGCAGCACCGATGGTAATCTCATTCACCCTTGGATCTTCGACCAGGCGACGAACGACATGCCCGCCGCCGCGAACGAGGTCTTCGGCCCGGTCTGCTGCATCATCACGGCCAAGGACGAGGACGACGCCATCGCGCTGGCCAACGACACCGAGCACGGCCTGAGCGGCAGCGTTTTCACGGAAGACCTGTATCGCGGCTTCCAGGTTGCCAAGCGCATGCGCACCGGCATGGTGCACGTCAACGACCAATCGATAGGCGACGAGCCACACGTCATGTTCGGTGGCGAGAAAGCCTCCGGTGTCGGTCGCTTCAACGCCCAGTGGGTGGTCGATCGTTTCACGACCGAACGCTGGATAAGCATCCAACGCGAGAAGCGCTTCTAGGAGGGCGACGACGATCATGGGAAAAGCTCTTCTTAAGGCGGGCATCTACGGCGGCTGCTACGGCCTGCTGGTGCAAGTGTTCTATACGATCTACAGTCTCATCTGGCCGACCACCAATTACCTCGGCGCCCTGGCGCTCGGCACCGGCGGCTTGGTCGTCGCCATCTTGTATGTTTTCGGCATCATTCAGAAAGTCGAACCGGAAGCCGGGTTCGGCGGCATTCTGCCACTGATCGGCGTGCCGTCGATGATTTCGAGCCGTCTAAACGCTGCGCGCAAGCAGGACAAGAAAATCGTAATCGACGCATTCTGGGATGCCGGAAAGCCGAGCATGCTGATGCTGATGAGCAGTATGGTCGTGACGCTCGTCATTGCCCGTATTGCCACGAATGTGGTCGGGCCGCTCGGTGCCTTTCCTATCGCGCCACCACAGCATGCCAACGTGCCTCTCGAGTTCGTCTTCTCGTTCTTGATCATGTTTGTGCTCAGCGTATTCGGCCAGGTGCTACTGATGAAGTTGAAGCCCACTTTCGACGGTGTCATGGGTATTCTGTTCGGCCTCTATGTCGCGGGCGGCGTGCTGGCGTGCTTGGGACTTTCCCAACTGCTGCTTGCAGTTGGCCCCGGCGGTTGGCTGGCATCGATCATGGGCGCCGGTGAATTCGTTTTCACCAGCGTGTGGATCGGCGACGGCACCGTTACATTCACGCGGTTGGTGATATTCTCCGGCCTGATCGGTTCAATGTACATGTGGGGCGCCCTGGCGGCGGTGTTGCGCGGGCGCATGCACCCCGATGAGATCAATTGACAAATTGGAAACAGATGCCGGTTGGCCGACTGAAACTGGTCTTGGCCGGCCAACTCGGCAAACTCGGAATCAACCTCGAGCCCATGTGGCCGTATTCTCAAAACCACCGACGTCACTAACCGGTGACATCACGCCGTTTCTATTCGCATTGAAAGGATCGCACCACCATGAAGATCACCGCCGCCGTTGTTTCCCGGAAAGACGGCCCATTCGAACTCACCGAAGTCGAGCTAGACCCACCGAAGGCCGGCGAGGTGCTCGTCAAAGTCACCGCTTGCGGAGTCTGCCATACAGACGAGGTTGCGCGGCAGCAGATCATTCCGGTGCCGCTTCCAGCAGTCCTGGGGCATGAAGGCTGCGGTGTGATTGAGAACGTCGGTCCCGGGGTCACGGAGTTCCGGGCGGGGGACCGTGTCGGCTTTTCGTTCAGTTCGTGTGGCGACTGCGAGAACTGCCGAAGCGGGCGACCGTACGGCTGCGAACACACCTTCGAACTGTTCTTCACCGGCATCAACCAAGACGGTACGAAACGGCTGCATCTCGGCGGCCAGGACGTCTCGACCTTTTTCGGACAAGGCGCCTTCGCGACACACTCCATCGTCCACGTCAATAACCTCGTCAAGGTGCCCGACGACGTAGACCTGGCACTCGTCGGACCGTTGGGCTGCGGACTGCAGACCGGCTCCGGCGCGGTTCTCAATTACCTCAAACCCGACCCCGCGAGCTCCATCCTTATCACCGGGTGCGGCTCCGTCGGCCTCTCCGCCGTGATGGGGGCAAAAATCACGGGCTGCGCAACGATCATCGCGTGTGACGTCCTTGACTCGCGACTCGAGATGGCGGCAAGCCTCGGCGCCACACACACCATCAATGCCAAAACAGTTGGAACCGTCCGGGACGAAGTGATGAAGATCACGCGGATCGGGGCCAATTATGCCATCGACTGCACAGGCAGTGGCGTCAGCGTTCGCCAATCGATGAGTTGTATCCGCAGTCTCGGCACATGCGTCGTGCTCGGCGCGACACAGGAGATCACGTTCCACGTCGAACAGGAGCTGATGGGCCAGGGTAAGAAACTCGTGGGCGTCGTCGAAGGATGTAGCGTCCCTCAGGTGTATATTCCGAAGCTTCTGGAGTACTACCAGAAGGACATGTTCCCGTTCGACAAGCTCATCACCTATTACGATTTCAAAGACATCGAACAAGCATTCGAGGACACACGCAAAGGTGATGTAATCAAGGCCGTGTTGAAGATGTGACAAAGAAACCTCGGGCCGCAAGCTGTGGCACCACTGAACCCCGAAACCCGTCGGAGACGCCGCCGGGATATTGTTACGAACAAAACGAAAGGAATCACGAAATGGCGGAGAAATGGGAATTCGAGCGTGACCGAAGCGTGCTCATGGTGATCGACATGCAAAACGATTTCGTCCTTGACGGAGCCGTCATGCAAGTTCCAGAGGCAAAGAACCAAATACCGAAAATTCAGAGCCTCATCGCTAAATGTCGTAGCTTCGGCATACCGATCATTTACACGATCCACGAATGCGACAACATCTATTGCCCGCTGGAGGTCGCCACCTTCCCGGTGTTGAAAGACAACGGCATGCGAAAAGGCTCCAGCGGCTTTGAGGTCATCGACGATCTTGCCCCAGAACCGTACGACATCGTCCTGCGAAAGCGCCGCTTCAGCGCCTTTTATCAAACCGATCTGGAAATCATCCTGCGCAACATCCGCGGCTCAGCAGGCGACGTCGACACTGTCATCATTTGCGGCACGGTGACCAACATCTGTTGCGAATCCACCGCGAGGGACGCCTTCTTCCGCGATTACAAGGTGGTCTTTGGCTCCGATGTCTGCTCGGCCGTCACCATTGAAAACCACAGAGCCTCCCTGTTGAACATGGAAGTCTTCTCGCGGGTCATGGACAGTCAAACTATCATGGCGAAACTGGACGCCGGCAAAGGCTGATCGACACCTGCGGCCTTGGCGAAAACCAAGGCCGTGGACTCTGTCTCGATGAAATCAAGGCTGCTAAACTGGCGAATGTTGGTGTGATTCATGACAGGAGAAGATGTGCACGTGACCGACGTGACGGAAACGACAACAGCTGACCACGTGCACTTGACCGGCGCCAAGGGAAGACGCCACGTGCGTGACCAGATTAAGAGAGCACTCCGGCACGGTGACTTGGTGCCCGGGCAGCGGCTTGTCGAACAAGATTTGGCTGACACCTACAACGCGACGCGTAGCGCCGTCAGAGACGCGCTGGTTGACCTTTCGGCCGAAGACATCGTTGTCCTGGTGCCGCAGCGAGGCGCCAGAGTGCGTGTTATTTCGGTTGAGGAGGCCATGCAGACTACCGAATGCCGCGCAGCACTGGAACGGCTCTGCGCCCGCAAAGCCGCCTTGATGGCGTCCGACAAGCAACTGGACGAACTCCGCGAAATCGGTGAGAAGATGACTGAAGCGGTTGAAGCCGGGGAGTTCGAGGCCTATTCAGCACTCAACCGCCGCATGCATAATCTGGTCGTCGACGCCAGTGGGCAGAAGGTTGCCAAGCGGCAACTCGACCGGCTGAGTAACCAAATGGTGCGATACCAATTCCACTTGGCCCTAAGGCCTGGGCGTTCAGCCGAATCGTTGCTTCAGCACCTGGACATCATCAATGCCGTCCGTGCCCGTGACCCTGAGGCCGCCGCCGCCGCTATCACGGCACATCTCGACTCAGTCATCGAGCAGATCAAAGCCACACCGTCGCGCACCGGGCTTTGAGACTGAGATCGTGCGCACAGCTAAGCTGTGCGCACGATCCTAGCGATCAGGCAGTCATAGCCTTTCGGTCGAGGCCGAAGACGCTAACCGGAATGTCTTCGAAGAACGCTTTCTTTTCGGCGAGCGTCCAATCCAGTTGATCCTGCATACGGACTTCGTCGGGCGCGTACTCGTAGGGGTAGTCCATGGCGTACATGACGCGATCCGGCCCGACGGCTTTCCGCACATATTCAATGGTCGGCCCCCAGGGCATGCCGCTGCTGGTGTACCAGAAGTTGCGCTTGAGGTAGTCGCTCGGCGTCAACTCCAGTGGTTTGATCGCCTCATAACGCTTCGAAACCACCTGGCCCCTGTGCATATAGTCGAAGCGGTAAAGCCAGAATGGCAACGCCTCACCCATATGGCCCAACACGATGCGCAGTTTGGGGAACCTGTCCAGCACACCGGACGTGATTATCTTCAGCGCATGCATTGACGTCTCGATGGCGAACCCGAAAATCGCCCCGTCGAGACCGGATTCCAGCAGTGTCGAGATCATGCCGTCATTGGGGGTCTGCGGGTGCAAATATATCGGCACGTCGCACGCCTCAATAGCTTCCAAGATCGGCCAAAAGGCTGGGTCGGACAAGTACCGTCCGCGGATGTGGGAATTGCACACCACACCCTTGAGGCCAAGTTTGTTGATCGCCCGATCAAGCTCCTTGACCGCGTTATCCGGTTCTTCGAAACCCAGCGCGGCCAGTCCGGAGAACCGGGCGGGGTGCGCGGCGCAAGCCTCGGCGATTCTGTCGTTCGCGATCGTCGCGACCTGCGTGCCGATTGCTGGTTCCAACGAATTCGTCCCCGGCGACGTCAGCGACAAAATCGCGTGGTCGACGCCGGCGGCATCCATATCGGCGAGGCGAAGCTCACCGGTGTCGGCCAAACGGGACACGATGAACTTGGCACGGTCGGACTGCGACGTCAGGTAATGACCGATCAGGCTGTGAAAGCCGGGTCCGCCCTCACCGCGCTCGAGCATGCCACGGTAGATCGCAACGACCTCCTCCGGCCACCAAGCCTCTTCCGTGGCGATTCGTAAATACCCCTGCGAGCCGGCGGTCGCCAGCTCGGTCGGTTGCGGTGTGTAGTCAGTCATGTCACATGTCTTCTGCTTCAAAGGTTTCGGCTATGTCGCTTCCCGGATCTGTGTCCGGCAGCGCCACCACGCGGTCGGCGAGCAGCTTGAGGGTGATCTTCGACCCCTCGGTCAATTGGCTGCGATCGACGCGAACCATCTCGTCCTCGTCCAATGTCGCGCGCATGATCTTGCCATGGGCATCGAGCAACATCAGCAAGTCGCGGCCGCGGTAGGTCACCTGCGTGATAACGGCGTCGATCGGCGTGAACTGTTCGTCCGGCATTGTGTCCAAACGCAGGTGCGCCGACCGGAACGCCACAGTAACCAAGTCACCGGCTTTCTTTTTGGTCTTGCCCTGCAGCTTGATCTTCAAATCCGAATCGTTCAATTGCACGGTGTAGGAATCGGCGTCGACACCCATCACCGTTGCTTCCATGATGTTCTGGTAACCCAGAAAATCCGCGACGAAGTGGGAATTGGGCTGACGGTACAACTCCTCGGGCGTGCCGATCTGCAAGATCTTCCCCTGGTCCATGACGACGATCCGATCAGACAGTGCCAAAGCCTCCTGCTGATCGTGGGTGACGTAGACGGTCGTCGAACCGAGCGATTCGTGGGCCGCTCGGATCTGCTCTTGCATCGTGTGGCGCAATTTGGCGTCCAGGTTCGACAGCGGTTCGTCGAAGAATATCAGCGACGGACGTCCGACCATGGCGCGGGCCAGCGCCACGCGCTGCTGCTGACCGCCAGACAGTTGAGATGCGGGTTGCTGTGCACGCTCGCGAAGATTCACCAGCGCCAGCGAGGCAGCCACACGTTCCTTGATCTCGGCATTGCGAACCTTCGCCATCTTCAGTGGATAGGCGACGTTGGCGAACACCGTCATGTGCGGCCATAGGGCGTAGTTCTGGAACACCATCGAGATGTCCCGCTTCTCCGGGGGAACGAAGACATTGTTCGCCGGGTCGGCTACGACCTGATCCCCGAATGAAATCGACCCGCCCGTTGGTGCCTCCAAACCGGCCAGGCACCGCAATGTGGTCGTCTTGCCGCATCCGCTGGGGCCCAGCAGGGTCAGGAATTCACCTTCCCCGATGACTAGGTCGATCCCCCGGACGGCGAAGGTGCCGTCCGCGTAGCGTTTCTCCAAGCCGCTTATTGTGACCGGTTTCATGACGCCACCCGACCCCTCACAATGAAGCCCTGCGGAGTGGCACCCGTGGTTGATTGAGCCATTCTCGGATTCTCCTTTGTTTCTTGTATGCCAGCCATAAGCGGGCGGTTGATCAGAGCGTGAATAGCGAACGCGCGTTGTCTTCGAGAATCTGCGCGCGCTCCGCGTCGGAAAGCCAATCGATATCCTCGATCAGCAGATGGATATCATCGATCCAATGGCCCGTCTGCGGGTTCTTGTTCGATCCTGTGCCAGGCTTTTCGCTGCCGAAAAGGCAGCGATCCGCACCGACCGTCTTGATCAGCAGCTCGATCGAATCCTTGGTGTACAGGCAGGTGTCGTAATACAACTTCCGCATTTGGTCTTCGAACGTCGTGCCCTTGCGGAAGGCGCCGGGGTAGAAACGTCCCTTTTGATAGGGGACGGCACCGCCGCCGTGGGACACGATGATCTTCAGATCGGGGAAATCGTCGAATACCTGCGACTGGATGAGGGCCAGGACGGCCAACGTCTCTTCCTGGATGAAGTGGACGGAATAGCTTTCCCGGGCCGGCGGACGGCAGCCCGCCGAGTGGATCAACGCAGGCACGTCCAACTCGCACAGCGCCTCCCACACCGGGTACCAGAACTTGTCGTCGAGCGCCGGCGGCGTCCTCACACCTTCGTATGGGTCGGTGTCGAGCAGCGCGCCAACGAAGCCAAGATCGTTGACGCAGCGCTTCAGCTCGCCCATCCATTGCTTCGGGTCGAGATCCATCGACTGCGGCAAGCCGGCGACTCCGCGGAATCGGTCCGGCTCGACGCGGCACACAGCGGCAATCGTGTTGTTCGTCTCTTCAGTGAACCACTGGACGATCTTGGCGGGTTGCTCGCTGTGCATGGCTTGGTACGGGCGAGGTGAGATCAACTGCATATCGATGCCGGCTTCGTCGAGATGTGCCATGTGCGACACATTGCCGAAGCTCTTGGCTGGCGCATTCAGCGCCGCTCGTATCTCGTCATCGGTGAAGCTGACCCCACCGCGCCCATGGGCACCGCGATGGGATAACAGCCCAGCCTTATATGCATAAAGCTCGGTAGGTGCTGACACATGTCCGTGTATATCGATTATCGTCATTGCGGTGCCTTTCATTTATTGAGAGTTAGTTTTGGTTACGTCCAGACAGCCTTGACTTTAGCCAGGTTCGTTGCCGACACCGAGGCGATGTCAGACAGCGGAATTGGCTTCAGCAAGTCGATCTGATTGGCCGGGGGGTTGCCCTCGGGGCCGGGCTGGTCAGGCATCAATGGATACAGACCGATACCGGCGATGCCCTGCTGGGCTTCGGGGGTGAACGACCAGTTCATCAACAACTTGGCGGCGTTCGGGTGCGGTGCATGTGCCATGAGGCCCAGGTAGTGCGGGGAGATCTGCGCGCCGTCATTCGGCAACACCCACTGAATGGGGCCACCATTGGCCTTGTCCGTCAGGTAGAAGTCCAGCGGGTAGCACGGCTCAATGGCGAACTGGCCGGTCATCACGGTGGCGTTGGCGGCTTGACCCTGCGCGTTGACGGTGATGTTTTGAGCATGCAGGCCAGAAATGAAGTCCATGCCGAGACGGCCGTCTTGGATCATCTTGTTGAACGTGCCGAAGGTCGGGCCGAACTTCGTCGGATCGTCCATCGTCATCTTGTCCTTGAAATTGGGGTTGAGCAGGTCGGTCCAGCCCTTGGGGATGTCGGCGCCCGTCACAAGATTGGTGTTGTAGACGATGCCGGACATTGAGCCCGAGGCCGCCCACAGGGTGCCAGAAGGCTCAGACCAGATCGCGTCGAGGGTGGACGCCGTGAATGGGGTGTAAGCCTGGTACAAACCATCGGCTAGCTGCGGCGCGACTGAGGTGTCGCCGCCCTGGACGAGGTCCGTCTGGTACTGGCCGGAGGCCACTTCGTTACGAATCTTCTGATCGAAGGTCGGGCCCGAGGCCTGGGTGCCGACAACCTTGATGGTTGGGTAGCGCGCGGTGAAAGCGGCGTAATATGCCGCACGGCTTGGCTCAGCTGGGCCGACGACGTACACCGTCGTCTCGCCGGCAGCGACTGCCGCCTGGTACAAGGCGTCCAACTGATCAGCATTGGCCTGGCTACCGAGCGCGGCAGTCACGTCCTCTGTCGAGGTGGCCGAGGGTTCGGTGCTGGTGGTGGTCGTGCCGGTCGGGGTACCACCCCCACACCCAGTGAGCAAGCCACTCGCTGACAGGCAGAGAGTAGCGCCTACTAGCACGTTCCGTAGTGAGGATTTCATATATTAACCTTCCTTCCTATTTTCTATTTATCACTGGTTTGTACGGGACGGGTTTCCCGGTCATGCCGCTAGCTTGACTGTGCCGTTGCTATTGTTGCGACAGGTTCTGTGGTCTGCGAATCCGCAGTATCGATGGCCATTAGTTTGGCCTGTTGTTGGTCGCTCCGACGCTTCAGGGCTCGAGTCGCCACTGCGGAGATCAGCCTCGCCAACACGAAGCCAACACCCAGCAGCGCCAGTTCGATGACGAACAACGCTGAGGCCTGGGTGACCTGGCCCTGTGTGTACAGGTTGTAGACGACCAGCGGAACTGTCTGGCTGGTCGGCGTGGATAGCAGAATCGGAATGGTCAGGTTGCCGGACAGCAGAATGGCCACCAGGAACCATCCGGACATGAAGCTGGGGGCGATCAGCGGCAGAACGACCGTTGTCATCATACGCATGCCCGACGCGCCGCTGACCCGGGCGGACTCTTCCAAGTCGCGGGACAGTTGACCGATGGCCGGTTGCACCGCGCGCATCGCCATCGGTGCGGCCGTGACGACCAGCGCTAACATGACTATCCAGATGGTGCCGTAGAGGTGCTTGAGCCCAGGGATCGAGACGTATTCCCAAGCGATCGCCAAGGCGAGGATGATGCCCGGAACGGCGAAGGGCAACCAGCCCATCAGATCCAAGGCTTTGCGCCACCCCGACAGGCTGCGGGCCACCGCGTATGTAATCAGCACGGCGACCACCATTGCGATAAAGCCGCCGACAAGAGCGGTCATCAGCGTATTCAACAGTGCCTGCACGACGTTGGCGTTGGCGAAAAGCTTGTGGTAATTGACCAGGCTGAGCGGCCCGTTGCTACCGAAGAACGACTGCAAGCTTCCGAGCAGCAACTGGAACAGTGGAAAGACGACGGCCAGCAGCACGTAAACCGCGATCAGCGCGGTGCCGGCATAGCGCCACTTGCCGATATCCCAGGGGTCGGTGCGGTGGGTCTTGCCCGTGACGGTGGTGTAGTTGCGCTTACCCAAGATGCGCCACTGCAGCAGCACCAATAGGATGACGATGACGACCAGCAGCAGCGCCAGGGCTCCGGCGCCGCCGTAGTCGGCGGGCGTCTGCTGATCGATCATGTCGTAAATACGGGTCGAGAACACCTTGATCTTTGCCTGTGTGCCCAATATCAGCGGGATATCGAAGAACTCGAAGCCTACGACAATACTGAGGATCGTCGTCCCGATGATAGCCGGCGACAACACCATCAGGTCAACGCGGAACAGCGTCGTCAACCGGTTGGCCCCGGAGATCTGCGACGCCTCCTCCAGGCTGCGATCCATCGACCCGAACGGCCCGATCAGCAGAATGAAGGAGAACGCGATGCCCTTGAGAGCGGACACTAGGATGAGGCCTGCCCAACTGTTCACATTGAACAGGACGAACGAATCCAGGTGGAAGATGCTGCGGAACGTGGTGTTCAACAAGCCGACGTCTTTTTGGCCGAACATGCCCCAGCTGATGCCGTAGAACAGCGGTGGCAACGCCACCACAGCCGCCATCATCGGGGTCACGATCTTGCGCAACGGGGTCGTCGTGCGAGCCACCAGGAAGGCCAGGATAACGCCAACGACCACCGCGATGATGGTCACCGTCACGCTCAGCACGATGGAATTGCGGAAGTCCACCCACGTCTCCGCGCTGGTGTATGCCCTTGAGAAGGCCCCAAACGACCAGTTCGCCGTTTGCCCCGGGCTGGCGTTGCGGAAAGACCCCCAGACCAACATGACAATCGGCATGGCGAACAGGAAGAAACTGACAAGCAGCAATGGCAGCAGCGAAAGACCAGTGCTGAACGGACCCGTGTGCGGCTGTCGCCGAACTTTCACCTCACTCACAACCATGCCTCTCTGCTGGGAAAAGACTCCCCTGTCTAGGTCGGTAGTTCATCGGTTGAACTCACCGCTGGCATACCCATAGCCGTATGGGACACCTGTATCAGTATAAGGATAAGATGCCCGGTACCAAATCGACTTATGATTTTTGGACACCGCTTGATTCGGTCAGGTCGCAGTGTATTCTACGGTCGCACAAGCGGGCGTTTCCCGCGTCGCGCCACGCGTTGGACCATCCAGGCCAGCACCCTATCGATAACCTGTGAATCCAGTGCCGCCGGAAGTCCACCTCACGCGTGGCCGATCGAATCAATCGCTCTGACACCGGCACTCTGACACCCGCAAGGCGGCATTTGGGGGCAGTTAATAGTATCATCTCACGGACTGATACCAGAGAGTGGATCGACAGATGCTCCCCCTAGTATTGCTCCGGTGAGGCAAGCGACCTCACGACGAAAATAGCAGGTCGAGCGACATCAGATCGTCGCACGATCGACAAGAGAACCTGCCGCACCGAAATACCCGGTGCGGCCAGGCGGGCCGATAACTACCCACCCCCGGCCTGTAGCAATCGCACCGACGGCAGTGCTGTCCGAAGTGCAACAACTGAATAGGAAAAGCTCCATTATTGAAAGGAAAAACAATGGCACAAGTGGTTTTTGGCGCGGGCACCTCGCATAGCCCGCATGTGAACACCCCGTCCAGCATGTGGGGGGAGCGCGCTCAACAGGATTACACCAACCCGCTACTTTTCGACCGCGACGGCGTTCTGCGCTCGTGGGAGGACGTTCGCGCTGGTGTAGGCGACCAGTACGTGGATCGCGCCAATCAAGAGAAGTGGGACGAGGACGACAAGAAGGCTCAGGCCGCGCTCGACCACATCAAGGAGGCCCTCGCTGCAGCTAAGCCCGACGTTGTCATCATCGTCGGCGACGACCAGGCCGAGATGTTCTCGCCCAGCAATCAACCGGCTATCGCCATCGGTGGCGCGGCCGACATGAACACTGGCGTGGACGAGATGGTTGGCTCCTTCAACACATCCGAGTTCGGCAAGACGGCGGCCATCGGCTACTGGAAAGACAAGCCGCACCCGTTCAAGGGTTCGCCCGAATTGGCCACTGACCTCGCCCGTCGTCTCAACGACCAGGGTGTCGACATCGGCTGGCTCGGCGGTTCCGACGGCTACGGCCACGCCTTCGGCTTCATCATGAGCCGTTTGATGGCACCGGATCTGGTTCCCGTCATCCCGATCGCAGTCAACTGCTTCTGGGCTCCGAACCAGCCGACGCCGAAGCGTTGCTTCGAGATCGGTCGCGCTCTGCGCAAGGCTCTCGACGAGACGCCGATCGATGCCCGCGTGGCCATCATCGCGTCGGGTGGCGTCAGCCACTTCGTCGTCGACGAGGAACTCGACATCAAGTTGCTCGACGGCCTGAAGAATCAGGATTGGGACACCCTGACGTCGATTCCGCCGGAGCTGTTGCAGGGCGGCACGTCAGAAGGACGCAACTGGATCCTGGTCGGCGCGGCCATGGGCGACGCCAAGCTCAATTGGTATGAGTATGTCGACGTGATCCGTACCGATGCCGGCACCGGCTGCGGTTTGGCCTTCGGCATTTTCAGCTAACAGCGAAGCATCAGATGAGTTCTCTGATTGACCGGTTGCGTCGGCTCGACACTTGTGCCGTATCCGACGCATTGGATAGATGTGGCATCGCCGGTGCGGCGTTCTCGCATCTGAAGCCCCTCGCTGGCAATTGCACGGTGGCAGGTAAAGCTGTCACCGTGCAGTTGGGGGTCCCCTCACCGGGGGCCCCGGCCAGCGGTCGGCATTTGGGCACGGCTGCAGTCGTTGCCTCCGGGCCGGACGACATCATCGTCGTGGCCCACCAAAGCCGAACGGATTGTGCCGGTTGGGGCGGCCTGCTTTCACGAGCGTCCCGCGCCCGCGGCATCGAAGGGGTCGTGATCGACGGCGCCGCCCGCGATCTGGCAGAGGCGGAAGCCGTCGGTTTCCCCGTCTGGGCTCTCACCGGAACCCCGGTGACGGCGCGCACGCGAACCGCCGAGCTGGCCTGGAATAACACTATTGACGTTTCCGGCTGCCGGGTCGATCCCGGCGACCTGGTGATCGCCGACCGGGGCGGTGTGGTTTTCGTCCCCGCTGCCAGAGCGGACGAAGTGATCACCACCGCAGAGGGGATTGCCGCCACCGAGGCGGCCATGGCGGAAGCCATCCACCAGGGACAACCCGTGACAGAGGTCATGGGCAAGACTTACGAGGAGTTGACAACACGATGAGTGAACTTGTTGCCCGTTTGGGCGCGCTTTCCACGCCAGGAGTTTCGGACGCACTGGACAAACTGGGCATTCCCGGCCAGGCATTGGGCATCAAACCCGTTGATCGCGACTTCCGCATCGCTGGGCGGGCTTGGACGCTTCGGTACGGGCCCATCGGGCAGGTGCGAGGCACCGTCGGCGATTACATCGACGACCTCGGGCCTGAGGACGTCGTCGTACTCGACAACCAGGGCCGTCTCGACGCCACCGTCTGGGGTGACCTGCTGACCGTCACCGCCAGCAAGCGTGGCGTGGCAGGTACCGTCATCGACGGGGTGTGCCGCGACATCGGCCGCAGCCTGAGCCTCGGCTACCCGATCTTTTCCCGCGGCAACTGGATGCGCACCGGCAAGGATCGCGTCCAGGTGGAAGAGACGCAAGTGGCGGTGTCGGTGGGCGGAATCCGCGTCGAACCCGGCGATTACATTCTGGGTGACGGCGACGGCATCGTCATCGTGCCGGCCTCCCGCATCGAGGAGGTGCTGGCGGCTGCCGAGCAAATCGAGCAATCCGAGGAGCGGATTCGGCTGGAGGTCGAGGCGGGTACCCCGTTGGTGGAAGCCCGCAAGATCGTCGGCTACCACGACCTGCAGCATCACGTCGAGTCGACCGGGGATGAGCAGAAGTGACGGTTAGTTTGCCACAATCCATGGCCTCGGCCACGGTCCACGAAGCGGCGGGCCGGGTCGGCGCCTTACCGTCGGCGATCAAACCACTCGACCCCGACATGCGCCTATGCGCGCCGGCCTTTCCCGTGCTGATGCCCCCCGGCGACAACCTTTGGGTGCACCGGGCGGTGTACGCCGCCGCGCCAGGCGAAGTACTCGTCGTGAATGTCCAGGACGGGTTCGAGCACGGCTACTGGGGCGAGATTCTGACCGTGGCCGCCATGGCCCGCGGCTTGGCCGGTCTGGTGATCTCGGGCGGGGTGCGCGACTCCCAGCAACTGATCGGCCTGGGCTGGCCCGTCTTCTCCGAGCGGGTATGCATCACCGGCACGGTCAAGGACCCGCAGGGGTTGGGCAGTCTCGGCGAGCCAATCACCATTGGCGGCATCGCTATCGCCCGCGGCGACCTCGTGGTCGGTGACGCCGACGGCGTCGTCGTCATACCGGCGAGCCGAATCGACGAGGTCGTAGAGGCATCCCAAAAGCGGGAGGACGCGGAAGCCGCGTACATGGATCGACTGCGGGCTGGGGAAACCACCTTGTCGATCTACCATCTGCCCGATGCGAGTTAACGCCGCCACTTACGCGTGACCGCAAATGTGGTCATGTTGACGGCGCTTTTTGCTTCGGGGCAGCGTGTTTCAGACGCTAAATGTTGTGTCAGTCGATGCCCGATATGCGGCGATAGTCTCGTGTCTGCGCGTCGACAACCGGCATTAGCCGCATCTTGAGCCAGGTGTTTCCGCGACCCGCACTCCAGAAATGACACCGGGCTGACGAACCAACTGATCCAAGGAAGAGGGGGATCGTATAGTTGGCTCGTCAGCCCGGCTGGAGGCGTCAGTCCTTGGGGCGACGCAAGGATCGACGGCGTTGCTCATTCTTCGGTGCGAGTAGGAGGCCCGCACCAAGAGCCAGCAACCCGGCGATGGCTAACCCTAGCGGCAGCGCTGCCCCAGCGCTGGTCTCTAGAGTGCCGCCTGTATGGACTACCACCGTCGAACTCTTGATCGTCACCTTGGATGGTGGCGACTGCGTGTTGTCAGGTGGTGTTCCACCGTCACGTGGTGGAACGCCTGTCGCAGTTGCCGCATTGGACAACTGGCCCGCCGCCACGTCAGCCGTGGTGGCTGTGTAGGTGGCGGTACAAACCATTACCTGGCCTGGCGCCAAAGTCGACGTCGCTGGGCAGGTGACATTGGACATCCGGCCGGTGCCACTGAAAGCACCTTCGACAACCTTCACGCCAGACAGGGTGACATCGCCCGTGTTGGTGATCTTGAAGGTGTAGGTGATCACCGTGCCGGCGGTGTATGTGGACACGTTGGCCGACTTGACCATGCTCAAGCTGGGGTTCGGATCCATGGTGGCGATCGCCATCGACTGCTTGGAGGTGATCGGCTTCTGTGCTGTCAGAATGCAGCTCGGGCAGGGTCCCAACACCAGCATGCCGGTAGACGGGTCGGTCTGCAGTGCCGGCGGTGTGCCTTGGGCCACAGCCGTGTTCGTCACCTTGCCGGCATCGACATCGGCTTGCTCGACCTCATAGGTCGCCGTGCAGTACATCGATTCGCCCGGAGCCAATACGCTGCCCGCACAGGTGATAGCTGACATCCGGCCCGCACCGGTGAACGTCTGCTCGACGATGTTGACACTCGACATCGTCACGTTACCGGTGTTGGTCACCTTGAACTGATAGTCGATCACCTGGCCAAGCACTAGGTCGACGGCTGGGTCGCCGTCCACGCTGTTTGTCTTGACCAGACTCAGGACGGGATGAGCTACCACCGGAACGTCCGTGGAGTCACCGTCGCAGACGGCCTGATCGGTGCATTCATCTGGTGGCGTCGTATTGGTGACGATAGCTACATTGTGCACACCACCCGCATCGACGTCTTTCTGCGTCAGGGTGTAGGTGGCCGTTGCGGTCACCTGCTGGCCCGGCTTCAATACACCGTCGGCACCCGGCCAGGTGTATTCGATGTCGGACAAGCCAACCATCTGATCGCCGATCGAGACGTTCTCAATCGTGGTATTACCCATGTTGATCGCTGTGAATGTGTACTCGACGATGTCACCGGCCACACCAGTGGCACCGGCAGCCAAAGCACCAGTCTTGTTCAACGACAAACTCTGCTCTGGATCGGACGGCACGGTGACTGTATCGGGCGGTGAATCCACCGGCGGCTGGGTGTCGTCCGGGGGGTTGCCGGTGGCGGTGGCCGTGTTGCTCAACGTGCCGGCGTCGACATCGGCCTGAGTGATCACATAAGAAGCCGTGCAAGTCGTAGAGTCGCCAGGCGCCAGCGTGGTGGCCGGGCAACCAACAGCCGACAAGGCGCCGGTACCGGAGAAATCACTGTCATCAACACTGATACCGGAGATCGTCACGTTGCCGGTGTTGGTCACCAGGAACGAATACTCGACCGTGTTACCGGCGACCAGCTTCGCGATGGTGTTGCC